>JDSG01000033.1_pt1 | contig 82162 bp, 123 predicted proteins | sample 199341 | NCBI WGS metagenome assembly JDSG01 (sample SAMN02584197, study PRJNA231836) | bioreactor metagenome | isolation source: continuous culture bioreactor short generation time transfer1 day 52 after... | place: Germany: Bremen | reverse complement strand
CGAGTGCCCAATGATACTCACAGTGCATACCTCTCTGGCACGTATAGTGTCCATAATCTCAGGGAGCATCTCCTCAGATTCCTTTGTCAAATCCGACGTGCCGAACTTAAAATAGAGCAAAAAAAACTGACAGGTCTCAATGGGAGTGCCGCTATGACATCACTAAAATCAGCGTCTATCTTCTCCTTTTCCATGACGGCAGGAGCGGATGGAGAAGAGCTTTTTGATGAAACTTCCGTATATTGGTTCGGCTGATCCAGAACCTGAGTCCCTGATTCGGAAGAGACAGTCACCTGCCCCCCCACAAGATTGTTCGAATCGGGCAAAAGGACAACCGTAGTCTTTGAACAGCCCACAAGAAACATCAAAATGATTAATAATAAATAAATTGTTTTCATCTTAATCCACCCTTATAAGAAACTTAGTACCGCGAACGCCGATGGTTGCCTTAGGGGGGGTGTGGATATTTATCTTCTCAGGGGGGGCTAGTTTACCCATCCTGCCTGATTCATATATAGCTTTCCCTTTTTTCATATCTATCTCCATAGAGTAGTCATTACTCTTAGGCTGGAAAAGATATTTACTGATTATGATTTCTGTATTTGCACCGAGTGAAAAGATTGTCCCGTCCTCAAAAACTATACCGATGGAGCTTTTATCCTTCGACTTTACCAAGTCCCCCCCTTCACTCAAATTCATCCCGGCAGATGCATTTATACTCTTACCTGTACGAATGATCTCAACATCGCCTTTTAGCGTTTTTATAACACCGATACCGCCATCGGCATAAGCCGATATGAAGCAAAGTAACATCACTAACAATAATATGATCAATTTTCTCATATAGAACCCCCCCATAAATAATAAAGTGCTCACATTTAATGATACCTCGGTATTATTCTGTGAACAATCTTTATTATAGAATAAGGAATTCTTGCTGAAACAACTAATTAATAGTCAAGCAGTTTATAGATATAGAGTAATTCTTTTTCCGTCAATTTCACGGGGGGGGCATCGGACTGAGAGGATCTATCTTTCTGGGGGGGTTCTCCACCCACTTTTTCAAGCTCTCTTTTGTCCAGATTTCGTCAGGTTTCAAAACTCCCGATCTGAAATATTCAGTACCCAGACCTGAGAGATTAGGACCCTGATCCCCCCCTCTCCCTGTCGAACCGCTTCGCACGATCAATGCCTTATGGCATCCGCCGCATTTCTTATCAAAGATGTCCTCTTGTTTCTGAATATATACCACGTATGGCTTTCTTATATTATCCGTTTTGGTGTCGGAAGAACTCAGCAGATATTTTACCGTATCGATGGTATCAGCTGTTTTAAGTCTGAAATCCGGCATGAACTCGTTAGGCTTTTCGATGCTCTCTTTCAGAAATTCGCCGCTACTCTTCGATGCCGACTCACTCAGGCTGAACGCCAGTCTGTTGCCTTTATTGCCTATTGTGTGGCATCTCCTGCAGTTAGCCTTGTCCGCTATCCTCTGTCCGTTATTCACGCTCCCCCCCGTATTCATAGTGAAGTCGGCATAAATAGAGGTGATAAGACCTGCATGGGCGATGTTCTCTCTGGATGAACGGTCGTCCCCCCCTCTGTGACAGGACGCACAAGTACCGATCTCGGCATAATGCTCTTTATGGCAATTGATGCAAGTACCTGCAAAGGAGACGGCAGAAAGCAGTATCAGGATAAATACAAGCCGAATGACCAATCCGCCCCCCCCTGAAAAACATGCCTATTATAGTGAGAACCAGAATTATTAAAGTTAAAATGACCACTGACACCCACACGGGTCTGTCATCTGAGCTGAACCAGCCAAAGCCTGATTTGCGTCTCGAAAGCTCTGGTAGAAAAAAAACATAGCGACGTATATCAGTAAAATGAAATTAATATACCATGTCTCCCAGCTTACGATCTCTTGCAGCCAGAGGAGAAACCACGCACTCTTTGCAGGATTAGGCGGTGCTGTCTGATCCGCTTCAAGCGTCAGCGGAGCTCCGAATACTAATGACAAAGCAACTACAAAAATAAACAGCATAGCCATGACGATTTTAAGCCTCTTCACCAGCTCATCAACACTTACCCTGTCGCCGTCTATTGCCAGCCCCCCCTGTCTGCGTACGGCAAACATATGAACAGACACCAGAACCAGCAAAAAAAAGCAGGGATAATAACAACATGCAGAGCGAAATATCTGGTCAGAGTCAAACGGCTTCCTATACCGTCAGGTGCTAAAACAGACTCCAGAACACCGCCGAAAGGCAGGCTCTTCATAAGCTCAAGTCCAGTCTTCGCAGCCCACCAGCTGAGCTGATCCATAGGCAGAAGATACCCTGCATATGCCTCGAAGATAATAAGTGAAAAGATGATAAGCCCCCCCAACCGCCAGCTGTAAGTCCGCACTTTATACCCTCCGCAGAAGATAACACGCAAAAGATGTGCAGATAAAACCAGCAGGAATATGTGGGAACTCATCCTGTGGAAACTTCTGAAAAAACTCCCCCCCAGAAATACCCTCTCTTCAAGAAAAAGAATCGAACCGAATGCCTGTGATCTTTCAGGCGTATAGTAAAAAAGCAGAAGCAATCCGCTTATAGATAGAAATATAAATAGAGCAACAAGCAAAGCTCCCAGATAGAATGTGGGTTTAAGCTTTACTCCGTTCTCATTCACCTTTTTCGGCAACATATGCATAAAAAAATGTTCAAACATTTATCTTACCTTCAAGTATTTGCAGCATATTTTTTTTCAGACTTGACAACATATCTATCCAGAGGTCTGGCAGCAGGACCTTTAAGAACCGTACCGTCCAGAGCGAATTTACTACCGTGACACGGACAGGCAAACTCCTCCCCCCCTTTCAAAGCGAGAGTGCATCCCAGATGAGTACACTCCAGAGAGAAAGCGACCACTTCCTGATCTGACCTTACCAATATGATATTCTCCTCAGGGAAAACCATAGCCCCCCCCTTTCGGAAGTTTGTCAGATTCTATCTCCACCAAAACACCTTTGGCGGAAGACGGCGGAAAGAGATACTTCCCCCCCGTCAAAAAGATGAAAGGAGCAGCAATTATCGATCTGAGCAACCCTCTTCGACTGATCATTTCATCCTCTCCAGCAATTTCTGCCATTTTTCTATCGTCAGTTTCTTATATATATCGGTTTTTGTTTTGATTGTTTTTATCTCTGCATCTGTCAGAAATCTTCCGTTATAAACTTCCTGCCCCCCCTGCTTATTCCAGAAAGTATCCATATCTATCCCGTCCCTTCGCAGGTCGAGGGTATCATCCTCTTTTGTCATATTCATCAGTCTCTTGTCATTATCATGGCAGGACTCGCACCCTCTGACACCACGCCTTGTGGTATGAGGAGAGTAAGCACCCCCCAGCTTTTGGATACTATTTTGTTTTCCACTACGACTTCATTCCCCCCTTCCATTGAGAAATCAAAGTGATGAACGGTCTTATCGCAGATATCCTGCCTTCGTCATTCACACCCATCACAGGGGGGGCTTGATACTCATGCAGTACAGCCGATTTCACGACTTCACTGCTGACAGGCTCAAGCCTTGAGGCGAACTGCTGATAACGTTTCTGACTATTATCAAACTTCAGATAATAAGTCCCCCCCAGCTCGCTGTAGCCCCCCCAAGCCGAGTGGCATGTTTCACACTCAAGCCGTCCATGGTTATTGTGTTCAGGAATTTTATTATCAGGCTTGTGACAGCTTACGCAACTCTTTGAAGAGCTCTCCCCCCCTTTGGCGAGGCTTTTCATGCTATGGCAATCGGCACAGCTCGTCCCCCCCTTTTCAAAGTGAATATCAGGGAGCATCTTTAGATAGTGTTTGTCGTCTATCACCTTGCCACGTTGATATTTATCCGCCTGCGGTCTAGGGGGGGCATAGCCTGTGTAATCCACACCTGTAGCGTGGTTATTATGGCAGGTCAGACAGGTATCCGTCTGCGGCTTGGATATATTATGCACTCCGTGGCAATCAGAGCAGGAGCTCACATGACAGCCGGAGCAGTTCTTGTCGAAGAATTTGTTATCGTATTTCTTAAAAGTCTCAGCCGCCCATGATTTTTCATCAGCTCTGGTGTGCATCTTTGAAGTCAGCATCGATTCGTATTCACTGTGGCACTGCATACATCCCGAAGCAGAGGATTTGAAATCCGCTGCCCTGCTGAAATGTTTTTCATTCTTGGCGTGACAGTCGGTACAACTTGCCTTGAAGTGGTCTACCTTAATCTCAGCATGACATTCGGCACACTCATTTGCGTAAGAGAGGCTTGTGCACAGAGTCATTAAGAACAGCAGTATAATTAATCTTTTTACCATATATCCTTCGTTCACCCTTCTCGTGGCAGGTGATACATAAATTTGCACTAAACATCCGTTTCAGTTCAGTCATCTCTAAAGCTCTGCTCCCTTCACGTACAACAGCACTCATATCATTTTTATCGGAATTTTGCACCTCTGAAAGTGCATCCAGAGGTTTATCGCACGTCTCGCAAATAACCGCACTGGTCACGTCCAGCCCGTTCTTTGTACTGATAATCCCCCCCTGCCCCCCCAACCCTGCGAAATAAGGATTGGTATGACACTCACTACAGGTTACGGCCTTTTTTTTGCCGTATTATGGGAATAAAACGGGGGGGCAAATTTCAGCTTTTTTTTCACCCTTGTATAGCGGTGCTTCACCCTTCTGAACCTCCTGACCGTTGTATGAGATGGACAGGAATGTCTGACAGCCCGGTGTTACAGGCGATATGTTTCCACGCTCGTTCACTGCAAGAGGGAAAGGGTATAGTGTCCGCAAATCTTCCTTCTCGCTGAAAAAGCCTTGTGTCTCCACACCTTTCAGCGGATCTATCTGCTTCTTCCCCCCCATGTCGACGTTCGTATGACAGCCGTAGCACTGAGGAACAGATTTTGAATGACAGGAATAACACTCAAGCTTATCATGTCCGTATACCTCATGCTCCTGAGTGCCTGTTATAACCTTGGACACGAGCCTTAACCCTTTGTCTTTGGTGTATAATACAACTTCGCCCGACTCGAAGAATACATTCGAATACATACGCTTCTTCTTAGTTAAAACGGCTTTATCGCCGAAATTTGCTTTTTTAATATAATTTCTGGATTCCAGAAGCGGTGAATCAGCTTCTGATGTTATCTCTTCATATGCAGGACGGCTCTTTTCGTCACCGTGACAGTCTGCACAGGATATTTCGATCTGATTATAGAGGTTTTCATAGGCGTATCCATCCCCCCCCATGATATCTCTTGATGTATGGCAGTCCACACAGTCCATCCCTGCCTTCGCATGAATATCCGCATGGATGGAGGTCAGGTTTCTGAGTCCGCTTGTGACACTTGCAGGCATCCCCCCCTTATCTGTGGGGGGGACTAAGCCAGTCTCAAGGTCAGCCTGACCGTTATAGGTGAGTGAAATCCGTCCACTTCTGTTGTGGCATGCATAGCATTGATCACCGTCAGGAACTTTCAGCATCTCATGGGTGCTGGCATACGGCTTCTTACCTGCCATAGCCTTATCTTCACCTTTATATTTCAGGTCTGAATCGTATCGGAAGTGGCAGGCGGCACAGCCTGTGGAATGTGCGGTATCGTATCCGCCCATCTTGCTGAAACTGACGTGACACACTCCGCAGAGTTTGCGATACAGATCGGCAGGCAACTCTTCCATATCTACAACATCTTCCAGCTTTAATTCATTTCCGTCTTTGTCAAAGACAACTGCTCCTTTTACGGATGCGAGAACCTTTTCGTGGTTACCCCCCCATGCGTAAAAGGTATTTTTAATCATACCCGTAGTGTATACATAAGGGACGAGCTCATCCTTTTGTGCTGGTTTTCATGGCAGGATGCACAGGTTTTATCCCATACGGTCGGGTCTGACGGGTTTTTACCGCCTATCATGTTTTTGTGTGATCGATCTTTGTCAGGGTTAGTATTATCCCCCCTCCGTGGCAGTCTATACAGGCAAAGTTATGACTTTCACTGGGGGGGGCTTTATACCTTCATGGCAGGAGACGCAGGTAGATGCATAGAGCATCGCAGGCAACAGTATTATTGATAAAAAAATATAAAAGGATCTTCATTTATATACTATACAATAAAAAAAGGGCGGATTAACCGCCCCCCCTTTTTAAAAATACTTGTACTAGCAACCTTCAAACGAAGGAGCACCCCCCCCGCCGCCAAACAAATCGTCGTCCGATTCTTCTTCAACAGCCTGTTTCGGAGCAGCTTTAGTTGAAAAATCGAAGCCGGATATGTCTGCAGCTCCATCACCGCTGGTAACCTTTACCAGCAAATCATATTTGCTCCATGCAGTTGTACTCCATGGATCATATTTTATAGCTCTTTTATAATAGTTCTTCGCAGTTTCGAAGTTCTTATCTGTCATAGCCTTGTCACCGAGTGCAAGCATTTCTCTACACTGCTCTTTGCTAACGTCCACAGCATGTACCTGCGGGATAGCCACCAGGCTAAGAAGAGCAAGAACCATTATTGAAATTATATATTTCTTCATCATACTACCTCACGATATATTCAGTAAATTTTTGGGTAAAAACGCCTGCGTGGATTATAAGATAACGCAGGAAGTAACCGCCAACCAAGACACAAGCCTCAAGTGTAATAATAGACTTAGCACTGAGGTGAAGCTTGCCTGCCTCTTCCATTCCGAACGCTAAGGCAGGAATTAAGAGTCCTATGAACACAAGGAAGAACCAGAACATAAATGCATATGGTCCGACCAGAAGTGATTTCATAGCATACTGCATCTCAGGTACACCCTGAAGAGCTATGAAAACCATACCTATAATAAGGAGGATTTCAAGCATAAGCAGGTAAAAGTGACTTGTCTCAATCGGTTTGATATCATCATCACTCTTAAGGATAACTCTTTTCACTATCACAGCACCGGAAATACCGGTAGATGTGGCAGATATTACAAAGAGTATCGGCAGAGCTGACTGATGCCAGAAAGGTATAGCCTTAAGGACTCCGAGGAGTACAGCCGTGTAACCGGCAGTCAGAATACCTGTTATGACAAGTGCCCAGCAAAGAAGCTTAGTCATCTTGAGTTTAATATAACCGAAGTTATATGCCGCATACACTGTCGAAAACATTACGAACAGCGTAAGGATTCCAGTTCCCCCCCATGCAATAGCCGAAGTAGGGTTTACGAAGAGGAATATGAGCAGCCATGGCTTCCACATCCCCCCCTGACCTAAGTCGATATAAAGGAAGAATATACCGAGACTGACAAGAGGCATCCCGATGATGCTTGCCGCTTTGATATATGAAATGTATTTTTCTCTGTTGTACATATCAGCCAAGGCTGCAACTACAACTGAACCTGCACCTACACCAGCGAGAAACAGGTAGACTGCGATGTACCATTCAAAGGCTTCTTGATGTATCATCTATGCCCCCCCCTTAATTTTGGATATAAAAGATATTTGGCTTAGTTCCGATATCTTCACGGAGTTTATAGATTTTTAATCTATTGTCCTTCGCTTCACGGAGCACCATTGATATTTCGCTTGATGGGTCGTTAATGTCACCAAAGACTCTAACGTTGCCCGGACATGTTGTTACACATGCAGGCTCAAGCCCTTCTGCCAGTTTTGGCAGACAGAAAGTACACTTCTCAGCCACTCCAACATCATGGTTGAAGAATCTCGCATCGTAAGGGCATGACGGTATGCAGTATTTACAACCAACACATCTCGCACGATTAACAAAAACGATACCGTCGTCACGCTTGTGGCTTGCCTTTGTAGGGCAAACTGTCACGCAGGGAGCATCGTCACAGTGATTACACTGGCTAGGAAGAAATCCGTACGGCGTTTGCGTGGAAGTCCACTTTCTTACCTTCATCTATATGAGTGCGGAAATGATCTTCCGGCACTTCCCATTCTGCTTTACAGGCAACCATGCAGGCTTTGCAGTCTACGCATCTGTCTACGATGTATGCCATTGCATATTTTTTATTCATAACTCAACACTCCTCTTACGCTTTCACTATTTTAACGAAGCCGTTATGAAGACCAACTCCGCCGCTGATAGGGTCTGTATCGTTAGAACAAAAATCACTTGTTCTGGCACCTTTCCCCCCCTTCATTCTAGGCAGGCCTGTGCTCTCATGACCAAAACCCTGTGGAGTGAATATCGCTTCAGGATGTATATCATCTACAACCTTTGCCGTAAGCTCACCACTTGTATTCTTGCCATTGGTCAGCTTCACGATATCTCCGTCTTTTATACCCAGAGCTTTGGCTCTTGAAATATGAATCCAAACAGGGACTTCGTGTTTATGAAGTGCTAGCAGCCATGAGTTGTTCTGCGACCTTGCGTGTGTGTGATAGCTCGTTCTTCCGAAGAGGAATCTGAACTCATCAGCAGCAGGTCTAGGTACTTCTGAATATGTAGGGAGTGCATCATGCCCAAGCTCAGCGAGCCTGGAGCTATAGAGCTCTGCCTTACCTGACGGTGTATAGAATCTAGGTCTCTTACCTGCCGCTCTAGGGAAAGGTTCGCCTACAGTATGCTCAAAACAGCCGTTAGCTTTCATGTATTCAGCATCTGTACCTGCAGCTGCAAACAGTGCTGAGTTAAAATCTTCTATAGTTTTAAACTCATTTTCGTAGCCCATAGCTTTGGAAATAAGCTCAGCTATCTCCCATCCGCCTTTTGTATCATGGATAGGCTCTATCGCCGGCTCACGATACTGTATGTAGCTGGATTTTCTGCTTGTGACGATTGCCGGGTCATACCTTTCGAGGTAGGTAGACTCCGGCAATATCACGTCGGAGTAGTAAGCTGTGTCCGTCATGTACACGTCACACGTGACGACTAGCTCGCTCGCTGTAATAGCATTCCTCACTATTTCTGAATCACCTTGATGGTGGAAAAGGTTTGTTCCGTATACAAACAATCCTTTTACCGGATAAGGGTCCTGATTTGCGATAGCCTCAAGCATCTTGTTAGCAAGGCCGAGGTTTTTAGGAGCCATAGAGAATGTTGTCCCTGCACCATCCGCACGTTCATGTGTAGGATGATGATCTATTTCCACCATATGAGGTTTCTTCACTTTTGACTTAACAGGAGTATAAATTCCTCCCGGCATGTCCCAGTTACCAAAAAGAGCATTCAAAACTGCAATAGCTCTGACAAGCTGGACGTCGTTTCCATATCTAGATAATCTACGTCCGGGGGGGTGTATGTAGCAATGAGGTGCGGCTTTAGCAAGAGACTTGCAGGCCTTAACGACTGCTGATTCGCTAATACCTGTCTCTGCTTCAACCCATTCTAGGAGTATTGTTTGGAGTGCTCCGCCAGCTTGTCAAAACCGGTTGTATATGCATCTACAAAACTAGCATCGTAAAGATTGTTTTGTATTACGTAATTTATCATTCCAAGAAGGAGAGCAGTGTCTGTTCCGGGACGTACCATCAGGAACTGATTCGCCTTCGCTGCTGTTTTAGAGAAGCGGATATCAGTGTAGATGAGCTCTGCACCCTTCGAAAGTCCGTTAGTAAGATCCTGAAGCTCACCGACATGAAGAGCCTCTGCGGCATTTCTACCGACAAGCATCATACATTTAGCATTGTCTGAATCCACAGGCTCTTTACCGCCCACAGGCTTACCGTATGTTGCAACCCATGCAACATCTCTACTACCTGTACACTGCGAATAAGCAGGGATAACAATGTTAGGTGAACCTATAATCTCCATAAGATTCATAAAAGAGTGTTCACCGGAACCGTGAGCAAACAGAGAGAATGCTTCCGGTCCGAACTTATCTCTTATTGCGACAGATTTCTCTGCAATATAAGCGATAGCCTCTTCCCATGTAGCCTTTCTGAATTTTCCTGAACCTCTTTCCCCCCCTGTTCTTATCATTGGGTACTTGACTCTATCGGTATCGTAGAGCTGGAAAACACCTGAGTTACCTTTGGCACAAAGCTTACCAAGGTTACTAGGACAGTGTTTCTGACCTTCCAGTTTCATAACTTTACCGTTTACTGTTTTAGCAACAAGCCCACATTTCCAAAAACACATCTCGCACCAGTTTTGAGTAAAATACTCACCTACAGGAGCGGATTTTTCCTCTGTGCTAGCTTTCACTTGCAAAGAGGATAGCCCGAGCAGTGCAACACTTGCTGAGGTTGCCTGCAAAAAAAACGCCTTCGGGATAATCCTGTCTTTATCATTAATCCCCCCCTCATAGTAAAAATTTTGCCAAAACAAATTAATAAATACTTTGCCTCGACTTTCTAATAATCTAAGCAAGAAGATAAGAAATTGTCAAGAGATTAGTGAATTATTTTTCACCTATACAACAAGTCATATATTGAGATATAGCGAAATTAAGATATTTTACATTGTTTTAACATTTGCATTTGACTAATGAGCAAAAGTTGTTGTATAAGCACTCATGGCACTCAGAGACTGCACAGAAGCAGAAGTAAACAATCTTTTAGAGTTTTTCAAAGCGATGGCTAACCCGATGAGGCTTCAAATGGCACGCATGATATGCATGGAACCCAGATACAGCCATGAGCTTGAAGAAGCATTCGACTGCGAAAGATCTAATATAACTAAACATATCAACGTTTTAAGAAAAGCCGGCGTAGTCAAAGCATACAAAGAAGGGCGTAAAACTCTTTATGTAATGCAGGCAAAATATATTAAATCTCTCCTCAAATGCATCGATCAAGAGCAGTATTTAGAGTACAAGAATCAACAATTGGACGTTTAGAGCAAAAGCCCATAAATCACTAACATTTTAGACTTTTTATCCCCCCCTTAAATTCGTTTTATCACTAAAAACTAACCCTTTTTTTTAATTTTCAGTAAAACACATACACATATTGATATTTGCATAAATCTGATTAATCAATATTTCTACAATTATGATTGTATTTTATCATTTTAACTAGTGAAAATATCTCACTTTAACTTGACAACTAATGGCGTTTAAAGATACCATTCCACATAAGTTAAACGGAGGTAGTTAAGAAATGAAAAGAATGATCACATTGATTCTAGCACTTATGTTTGTATTGACATGTGCGACAGCTTTCGCAGCTGAGCCGGCATCTATCGGTAAGATCCGTACTGAGATGCTTGCAAAAGCTAACAGCCAGATTAAAAACATCGAGGTTGCTGACCTGCTCAAAATGATGAAGAACAAAGAAAACTATGTACTTCTCGATATTAGAGAAGCCAAAGAGACAGGCTTTACAATCCCTTCTAAGAATGTAAAAATGATCCCTCGTGGTCTTCTTGAGTGGCTTGTTGGCAAACAAATTAAACTCGACGAGAAAATTGTTGTTTACTGTAAGTCAGGTGGTAGAGGAGCATTCGCTACAAAACTCCTTAATGACCTCGGCTACAAAAACGCTGTTAACCTTAAAGGCGGAATTATCGCATGGCTTGAGGCTGGCAAACCAGTTTCAACATACATCGGTAACATCACACCTACAGGTTACAAATACAAAAAGTAAATTTAGAATTATAAATTATAAAAGGGAAGTCGTTACGGCTTCCCTTTTTTTGTCTCTTTTCATTCAAATCAATTGCACACACTATCTATCTTTGCTTTTAAACTCTGTCTCTGATACCATAACCGAATTAAATTCTAAGGATTTATCAAATGAATGAACTGCCAAACTGTCCGCAATGCAACTGCGAACATACATATGAAGACCGTGATCTGCTGGTATGCCCTAAGTGCGCACACGAATGGACCACATCCGAAGCAAAAAAATGCTGAAGATGACAACGTCATAAAAGATGCAAACGGCAATATACTTCAGGACGGCGACAGCGTTACTGTTATCAAGGATCTCAAAGTCAAAGGCTCTTCCCTTGTGGTAAAGGTTGGTACAAAGGTGAAAAATATCCGCCTTGTAGACGGAGATCATGATATAGACTGCAAGATTGACGGCATAGGTGCTATGAAACTGAAATCCGAATTTGTGAAAAAATCATAGACTCCAACACCTGTATTTAATCTGCACTATAATAATATATAATCGACACCAGAGATATAATCACAAGCAGTATGCTTGATGAGAATAACAGTATACATAAGAAGCAAACAGTAAGAATCACGGTGCCGACTTTCAGCCATATTTTATCAAAAATAACCATGGCTGCCAGTAACCCGACAATAGCATTAAGCAGGAAGAAAACATCTGCCACGGCAACAAGCCTCTCCAGACTCATAACCCCCCCTATTTTAACAAGAAACAATTGTACTAAGTGAACACATGTCATTACAATAATGACATTTACCGGAGAATTATTCCGTGTTCTTTTAGAGAATACGGCCGGCAGAATTTTTTCATCAGCTAAAGATGCCGCAAGCCTTGATATACTGCCTATAAATGAAAGATATGTATTAACACATAAAGCGAGTACTAAAATACCAAAGATGTACCTGCTCAGCCCACCTGCTATGGGTTTTATCAACATTGCAACATCAGCCTTGGATACACCTATAGCATCAATATCTGCGAACTGAACTGCACCTGCCACCACTAAGCTCACAGTTGTTATAATAAACGCACTAAAAAGAGCCGCCTTTGTATATGTACGTTTAGGGTCTTTGATCTCTCCACTGAAACACCCGATAATCTCCCATCCAACAAGCCCCCCCCAAAAGAGCAAAAGCATAGCCTCACCAAAAACAGGAAGCTCAAACGGCTCACTGGTAATATCAAAATCACTATAGAAAAGAAGTGTCGCAGCACCACCTGCAATAAGCAGGATTGTCGCCACTGAAGACAACACAAGAGCCGCTTTGCCTATGGATGTAATACTCATCATAAGCAGGCTTGCACACAAAAACAGAATTATAACTATAAATACATAAGGGTCAACAAAACCAAAAAGATTTGCATACCTTTCAGCCAGCAGAAGAACAGCAATCGGACCGAAAAGACCGGCACCAATAAGATAAACAGCAGATAACACTTTAACCCGCTTCCCAAATGCATGTTCGATAGCATTTGCAACACCCGTCTCACCCGGAAACAACAGAGTCAGAAAAGAGAATATGAAAGCAAAAAGCAACCCCCCCAGAGCAGATATGAGCCCCCCCCATGCAGGCAAAGCCCAAAATCCTGCTTTTTCATGAACCAGAGTCGGCAGCAATATTATCCCTGACCCAAGTATAGGTCCTATGATAAGTCCTGAAAATCTTATCCACCCTATTTTATTAGCCATATTCCCTCCATAGGTAACAACTAACAAAGTATCTTTCATATAACAATTAGCTATCTCAGAAGTCTGTCTTCGAAAAAATCGAAAACCCTTTTTAACAAATATGCTAGTATGATGAAAATTATCCCATGAGGTTTTTTTCGATGGAACTTTACCAACTTAATTCCTTTGTAACCATAGCAAGACTGGGCAGTCTCTCCCGTGCCGCGGAAAATCTGCACATAAGCCTCTCTGCACTCAGCAACCAGATAAAGCTTCTTGAAGAGGAACTGGGGGGGCTGTCGCTATTTATCAGAAAGCCAAGAGGGATGAAGCTATCCAACGAAGGGGGGGAAAAACTCCTGCCGCACGCCATGATGGCAGTCAACTCTGCCCATGAAGTCCGCAGACAGGCATTGAATCTCAGGGGGGGAGAAATTGTCGGCAAACTTGTAGTCGGGCTGAACACAGACCCCCCCACATTCTTACGTGTAGCACAGCTGAGCAAAGCAATGTCCGGTCAAATAGGCAATGTTGAACTTAACTACATCATATCCGAAACCACAAAAACAGCCTCCATGCTCAGAAACCGTGAAATGCATCTGGGCTTCATATACGGTACTATAGCAGACGAGGATATCATGACCATCCCCCCCATACATACGGCAATAATCCAGATGATAGTGCCGAAAGTCCTCATCGACACACTGGACGGTGCTTCCTGGGAAGAGCTGTCTGAACTCCCCCCCTGGATATGGGGGGGGAGCAAGCATTGCCCTTTTCATTTAGAGATGAAAAAGAGGCTCGGCAAAGACTTTCCGCCAAAAAATATTATGGTAGTAACAGATGAAACCGTGACTATGGAATTAGTGAAAAACGGACAAGGGGGGGCGTGCATACTCCGCAAAGAGAACACTAAAGAACTAATAGATAGCGGTCTTGTGCACCATCACAGCGAAATAGATTTCGAGATACCTCTCAGCATAGCCTTTCTGGCTAACAGAAGAAAAGAACCGTTAATCGAAGCAACCGTAACCCTTATCCAAGGTGTTTTTGTAGACAAGCCATAGCCGAGAGCTGTATAACTCTCTAACAGGAAGGGTTAAAAATGGAAGATTATGATATAGTAGTGATCGGCGGCGGACCTGCAGGTTTGATGGCTGCCGGAACTGCTTCTGAAGGCGGAGCGAAGGTTCTGCTCATAGAAAAAATGGGGGGTCTGTCGGACGCAAGCTTCTGATAAGCGGTAAAGGGCGGTGCAACATCACCAACACAATCGCCGCAACCAAGGATTTTGTATCCCACTTCGGCAAAAACGGTAGATTCCTGTATCAGGCACTTAATTCCTTCTCCACATCAGACACTGTTGCCTTTTTCAATAAACGAGGGATGGCTACTAAGATAGATAAGGATTTCAAGATTTTCCCCCCCACGTCCGATATGGCTGAAGAGGTTCTATCTGTCCTCACAAGATACCTGAAGGAGAACTCTGTCGACATCCGTCAAGGTGTTATCATTAAGAACATCAACACGGAAAACAACAAAATAGTATCCATATCCACAGCACATGGCGACATCAAATGCAAAGCCGTAATACTGGCAACCGGGGGGGGCAAATCTTACCCGAAGACCGGCTCAACAGGTGACGGCTACATATATGCAAAAAAAACTCGGTCACAATATCATCCAGCCGAAACCCGCACTCGTCCCTGTCATTGTAAAAGAAAACGGCATAAAAAAAACTACAAGGGCTCAGCCCCCCCAGAGATGCCCTCTTCTCTATATATTCTGACGGTAAAAAGATTGCGGAAGATAAAAATGATGCTGTCTTCACTGAAAACGGTCTCTCAGGACCTGCCATCTATAACCTGACCAGAAAAATAGACATCACCGCCCCCCCGGACATGGAACTTGCAATAGATTTCAGACCGGATATAGAGCAGCACCTGCTGGATAAAGAGCTGGCTGAATATATTAATGACAACAGCCGTAAAAAATTAAAAAACCTGCTTGAAGCTTTCTTTCAGCCGAAGCTGTTGACCTATACCATCGAACAGACAGGGATAGACGGGGGGGATATGCGTTCATGCGACCTGAAGAAAGACGATAGGAAGAGATTAATTACTATTCTCAAAAATTTACGATTCAGCATAGCCAGATTTGCAGGGTTCGAAAGAGCCGTAGTGACATCAGGCGGAATAGACCTGAAAGAGATAGACGGTAAAACTATGAGATCGAAATTAATAGATAATCTGTATTTTGCAGGTGAAATCATCGATCTGGACGGCCCGACAGGCGGTTTTAATCTACAGCTTTGCTGGAGTACGGGCAGGCTGGCAGGTAAGGCCAGCACCTTAAAACTTAGCTCGGATTAATACAATTAACCCTACTTGCCTGAGACAACCAAGAGACTATTTCCTGAAACGTGTGATGAGGTAAAGTTCCTCCACTTTTGTTCTTGCCCATGGGGGGGTCTTGCGTAGAAACTTCAGACTGGATTTTATGCTGGGATTATCCGTGAAGCATTTGATCTTTATCTTTCCGCCCAGCCTCTCCCATCCGTAATGTTCGTAAAGTTTCGTCACTATAGTTTCAAGCGTGATACCGTGCAGGGGGGGATCACCCGATTTCTGATTGGTCATAATATATCCGTGTTTATGATTAATAAAATGCGGAGACGGCATAACCGCCTCCGTTGTGTTTTGGTTTACAGGTTGCCGTATGCCTTCATGATGATCTCTTCCGTCGTTGCCCAATCGACACACTTATCCGTAACAGACACACCATACTTAAGCTCGGAAAGATCCTCAGGGATACTCTGGTTGCCGGCGTTTATATTGCTCTCTATCATAATCCCTTTGATGAAATCCGCACCATCGCCTATCTGCTGAATAACGTTATCAAGAACCTCACCCTGACGGTCATGGTCTTTATAAGAGTTCGCATGACTGCAGTCTACCATCACGCAGGCGGCAGGTTATTCTCAGCGAGCAGTGCCACGGTCTCTTTTATATTCTTTTCATAATAGTTAGGTCCGTCATTACCGCCGCGAAGAACGATGTGCACATCAGGATTCCCTTTCGTATGAACAATGGATGTCATCCCTTCATAATTGATACCGAGGAAGCTGTGCTCACGGAGAGAAGCCGCCATAGCATCCGTCGCAATCTTCAAACCACCGTCAGTTCCGTTCTTAAAGCCGACAGGGAACGACAGTCCGCTCGCCATCTCTCTATGGGTCTGCGACTCTGTGGTTCTCGCACCGATAGCACCCCCCCAGCTGATCATATCCGAAAGATACTGAGGAGTGATAGGGTCAAGCATCTCAGATGCGATAGGCAGCTCCAGCTCTGTTATAGAACAAAATAGCTGACGTGCCATACCAAGCCCTTTGGATATCTTATGTGTACCGTCGAGGTCGGGGGGGTCGTTTATAAGCCCTTTCCAGCCGACAGTCGTTCTCGGCTTTTCAAAGTAGACACGCATGATAATAAAAATCTTATCATCGACCTTATCGGAAAGCTCTTTCAGCAGCTTTGCATATTCCAAAGCCGCAACAGTGTCGTGTATAGAGCAGGGACCTACAACAGCCATAAGCCTTTTATCTTTTCCGTTCAGAATATTCTTAATGACCGCTCTCGATTCATTAACGAAAACAGACCCCCCCTCAGAAGACAGAGGAAAAACCTGCTTCATGTATTGCGGTGCAATAATAGGGGGGGTGACTTCGTGAACATTCACGTTATTTGTTTTTATCATTTCGATACCTTTAAATGTTTATTTAGTCTAAACCTTGTTTAGCAAAATTATCCTAGCTTTTTTTTACGGCTAAGTCAAAAGTTTCATTGTCATTATATATAATGTTTAATACTTTTTTACCCTTTTTTGTAATTTAATTGTGATTTTAGAAGATTCTGCGAATCAGAAGTTGATCATTCTGTTTACATCTTCCGCAGACGGCATACCGCTTTGAGCCCCCCGATTTTTGTCGTAGCAAGTGCGGCGGCGGCATTTGCATATCTAACAGCCTGCTTTAGTTCCATTCCGCTCCCCCCCAGACCATATGCCAGCCCTGCATTAAATGTATCGCCTGCGGCAGTCGTATCTATAGCATTCACAGGAAAACCTGCAACATGTGTCAGCTTATCCCCCCCTTGATAGATATAAGCTCCTGCTGCTCCAGCCTTCATCACTGCGGTCTTCACCCCCCCTTTGCGGATAAGCTCTCCCCCCCCACGGATTCGAAATCGGCTCTCTTCTCAGGTTTTATCCCTGTCAGCACCTCTGCTTCAGTCTCATTCGGGGGGGTTATAATATCTATCAGTTTGAGCAGTTCCGCAGGCACTTCACCTGCCGGTGCAGGGTCAAAGATGATCTTTGTATTATTCTCAGATGCGATTTTTGCCGATGCCAGCACAGCGTCCATAGGTATCTCAAGCTGCAGAAGCAGAAAATCCGAATCGGCAATAATACTCTTCTGCGACATGATATACTCTTTATTCACCCTTCCGTTAGCTCCTGCAACGATGATTATTGAGTTTTCTCCTGTCGATTCCACGTTGATAACAGCTATCCCCCCCGTTGAACCGTCCGACTTACATACACCTTTATAATCTATCTTAAGCTCTTTGAAGACTCTGAAATATTCGTCGGCATACACATCAGTCCCGACCATACCCACCATAGATATATCAGCACCCAGCTTAGCCAGTGCGACAGCCTGATTAGCCCCCCCTTTTCCGCCCGTAAATGTCTGGAACGATTCACCGTATATTGTCTCGCCAGGTTTCGGAAACCTTTCAACAAGTGTTACCAGATCGACGTTTATACTCCCTGCCACACAATATCTACTCATCTCCAACCTCCGAAAATCCACCTGATATATCTTTCACGCTCTCACGCTCCACAACCTCTCCGCCTATCAGCACCTTTTCATAAGGCATATTGCTCCCCCCCTCCTCAATCCTCTGAGTGAGCAGTTTCACAGCGTTCATACTGATCCGCTGTTTCGATACTTTTACTGTGGTCAGAGTGGGTTCACTCATGGAGCTCATGGGCAGGTCGTCAAAACCGACAACGGAAACATCATCCGGAACTTTATAGCCCGATTCTTTCAGGGCACGAACACAACCCAGTGCAATTATGTCATTCACACAAAAAAAAGAGCCGTGGGGGGAGCTTCGGTCTGTCGGCAAGTACATCCAGCATACCTTTATAAGCCCTTCATAGGTGGAATCCACGGTGAAATAATGCTCACCCCCCCTTCCATTGAGGCCGAAAAGCTTAAGGGATTTTTCAAAACTGATACGCCTATGAGTGAAATTACTCGTCTCGTATAAGCCTGTCACTATTCCCACATCCTCATGCCCCCCCATCTGGCTGAGATGAGAGACAATATTATAAACGGAAGAATCATTATTCATATCCACGAAATCGTAAGGCATATGTGGAAACAGGATATCTATAAAGACAATAGGTATATGTATCTTCAAAAACTGGGCAACATCCTCTTCGTCAAGCTCAGTGCCAAGGATAACAGCACCGCTTATCAAAGAATTGCTCAGATGTTCGTTTATCTCGTCTATGTCGAAAGACTCAAAAGCACGCACCTCCAGCGAATAATCATTTTGCCCTGCACCGAGCTGAGCCCCCCCGTCGATATAATCGGCGATAAAGGCTTTATGATTTTCGTTGAGGATATGACCGTGTTTCACGACATTAATAAAAAGCAGCGTCTTGTATTTTTTTTGTGCAGGTTACTATTCGCCAGACCTTTATATCTATTCTCTCTGGCTATGGACAAAACCCGCTCTCTCGTCTCCGGACCGACCCCCCCTACTTTACCGTTAAGGACAAGTGAAACAGTAGACGGTGAAACCCCCCCTGCAAGCTTTGCAATCTCCGTTATTGTAATGTTTTTCATATTATACTTCATCAAGCTCATTATTAATTCAAGCAACTACTATACAATATAGTATAACACAGTCTACCCAAAATTTACTAAAAATTTTAGTAAAATATACTAAAACTTTAGTTGATATCTATGGAATGTCTGGTATCATTTAACCATAGGGTAGGATTATGAAGAAAAGTATACTTTTAAACAGTCGGATATCTGCCGTCATTGCCGAAATGGGGGGGCATACCGACACAATAGTCATAGCTGATGCAGGTCTGCCGATACCTGATTCTACGATGCGTATCGACATCGCAGTCTGCAAAGATGTCCCAAATTTCCTGACCACTCTCCGCACAATACTGACAGAGCTGGAAGTGGAGAAATATACCATTGCAGAAGAGATATCCATACATAACCCTGCAATCAAACAGGAGATCACGTCATTAATGGCTGAAAAACGATGCGACACAGTGACACATGAAGAATTCAAAAAGATGACCAAAAACGCAAAGGCTGTGATAAGAACGGGGGGGGAATGCTCCCCCCCTTATGCGAATATAATCCTACACTCAGGAGTTGTCTTCTAATGGAAAATTCGCCTGTATTGCAGATGAACAGCATTTCTAAAAGCTTCCCGGGCGTAAAAGCTCTGGACAATGTCTCTCTGCGTATTTTTGCAGGTGAAGTTATGGCACTCCTCGGTGAAAACGGTGCAGGCAAATCCACCCTTATGAAGATACTCAGCGGAGTCTATACCAAAGATTCAGGCGAGATGATTTATCAGAACTCCCCCCCTCTGAAGGTAAAAGACCCGAAGGACGCACAGTCAAAAGGGATAGCCATCATACATCAGGAGCTGAACCTTATACCTGAACTCACCGTAGGGGGGGAGAACATATTCCTCGGAAGAGAGCCCACAACCGCATACGGCAAGATAAAATTCTCTGAGATAAATGCCGTCTCTGCAGATTATCTTCAAAAGCTTGGGGGGGAATCAATCCCACCCACGGCAAAAGTTGCCGATCTCAGTGTCGGACAGGCACAGATGGTGGAGATAGCCAAGGCTCTGTCCATGAATGCCAAAGTTATAATCATGGATGAACCGACTGATGCCCTCACTAACATCGAGACGGAGAACCTCTTCAAAGTTATCAGAGAGCTAAAAGCCGAAGGGAAAGCACTTGTTTTCATATCCCATAAACTTAATGAAGTATTCCAGATATGTGACAGAGCAACCATCCTGCGTGACGGTACATTTGTGGACGAAAAACCTGTAAGCGAACTGACGGAAGAGAGCATTATCCAGCTCATGGTCGGCAGACCTTTATACGACAGATATCCTAAATCCGACAGCAGGCAAGGTGAGATAACCTTCGAAGTATCAAACCTGACCAACAGCGAAATATATGATGTCAGTTTCAACGTCAAAAAGGGCGAAGTGCTTGGGATAGCAGGGCTTATGGGCTCCGGCAGAAGTGAAATAGCAATGACGATATTCGGCAGTATGCCAAAGACAAGCGGAAGCATAAAGCTGGACGGAGCTGAACTGAATATAAAACATCCTGCTGATGCCATAGCCAACGGGATATCCTACGTCTCCGAAGACAGAAAACAGCTTGGACTGATTCTGGGGGGGATGACGGTTAAGGAGAACATAACCCTCCCTGCTCTGAAAAAATATCAAAACATCTTCGCGTATCTCTCACCTGCAAACGAAGATGCCGACTCAAGAGAGTATATAGAAAAGATGTCTATAAAGACTACAGGTCCATCACAAAAAGTCGTGAATCTCAGCGGCGGCAATCAGCAGAAGGTAGCAATAGGCAAAGGGCTGGTGACCCACCCGAAACTGCTTATCCTTGACGAACCGACCAGGGGGGGTGTGGACGTAGGAGCGAAGAAAGAGATTTACGAGCTGATAAACGACCTGAAAGAGAAAGGGATCGCCATCATACTTATATCTTCCGAAATGCCGGAGGTTATAGGCATGAGTGACAGGATAATTGTCATGAGCGGTAACACCGTGGCAGGCGAACTCTCCAGAGATGAAGCCTCTCAGGAAAAGATCATGGCTCTTGCAATAGAAAAACTATCCAAACCTATGGCATGAAACGGAGCTATACATGAATATGACGCTTAAAGAATTTCTAATCAAATTCAGACCGCTTCTTGGGCTTATTATCTTATCGATAATAATATCTCTGATCAGTCCAAGATTTTTAAGCATGGGGGGGAACATCCTCAATATTCTGCGTCAGACATCCATCAATGCCGTGATAGCTGCCGGAATGACCTTTGTAATTCTCACAGGCGGCATAGACCTTTCAGTCGGCTCTATACTGGCTCTATGCGGTGCTGTTTCCGCCTATATGATAGCGACGGATGCAGGTGTAGCAGTAACGTTGTTTACTACGCTTTCACTCGGCACACTGCTCGGAGTTTTTGCAGGTATAGCCATCACAAAAGGTAAGGTACAGCCGTTCATAGCCACACTGGTCGCAATGACCCTCCTCAGGGGGGGTGCGACTCTCGTATATACAGACGGCAAGCCTATATCAACAGGATACAGCGACGCCGCAGACATATATGCATGGTTCGGAACAGGTTATGTATTCGGCATACCCGTTCCGGTTTACATAATGATAGCCGTCTTCGGAGTATCATATTATGTACTCAAACATACAAGGTTCGGTCGTTATGTATATGCCATAGGCGGCAACGAAGAGGCATCGAGGCTCTCAGGTGTCAGAGTTAACCGAATAAAAATAGCCGTATACGGCATAAGCGGACTCTTATCGGCTGTGGCAGGTATCATAATAACGTCCCGTCTCTCCTCGGCTCAGCGACGGCAGGGAGCGGCTACGAACTGGATGCCATAGCGGCAGTTGTCTTAGGCGGTACAAGCCTCGCAGGGGGGGGTATAGGCACAGTCTTGGGAACACTTGTCGGGGGGGCTCTCATCATAGGGATACTGAACAATGCACTGAATCTTATGGATGTTTCATCCTACTACCAAATGATCGCAAAGGGTGCGGTGATACTCGTCGCCGTCCTTATGGATAGGTCGAAGTAAACACAACAAAAGGAGTCACATATGAGAAAGATACTTCTATTAGCTTTAGCTTTCGTTGCACTGACCGCAATGTCTGCTTTCGCTGCACAAAAAACAGTAGGCTCGTAGTCTCTACCCTGAATAACCCATTCTTCGTCACACTGAAAGACGGAGCTGTGGAAAAGGCAGACCGGCTTGGTATAAAGCTTGTCGTCCTTGATTCACAAAACGATCCTGCAAAAGAGATCGCCAATGTTGAAGACCTGCTCTCAAGGGGGGGTGTTTCAGCTATATTGATCAACCCAACAGACTCTGACGCTGTCGGCAACGCCATCAAGATGGCAAACAGAGCGAAAATCCCTGTTATTACTCTCGATAGAGGAGCAAACAGAGGTACAGTTGCTTCACATATAGCTTCCGACAACGTAGCAGGCGGTAAAATGGCCGGGGGGGAATACATCCTCAAGATGCTTGGCAAAAAAGGGAACGCCGTTGAGCTGGAAGGAATCCCGGGAACATCCGCTGCAAGAGACAGAGGCAAAGGGTTCAATATGGCTATCGAAGGGACAGGAGTGACGGTTGTTGCACGTCAGGCGGCTGATTTCGACAGAACAAAAGGTCTGAACGTAATGGAGAATATCCTTCAGGCTCAGCCTGCTATAGATGCTGTTTTCGCACATAATGACGAAATGGCTCTCGGTGCTATAAAGGCTATCCAGGGGGGGACAGGCAGAAACATTATGGTAGTCGGATTTGACGCTACGGACGACGCAGTTAAATCTGTAAAGATGGGTGTTATGTCAGCTACGGTTGCACAACAGCCTGCTTTCATCGGTGCTAAAGGTGTCGAGACTGCTCAAGAAGTTCTGGCAGGAAAATCAGTTCAAGCTTATGTCCCTGTTGGTCTGAAACTGATCGTTAAATAATAACAAATCCAACGCAAGTACAATAATAAAATCCCCCCCAATTTTGATAACAAGATTGGGGGGGATTTTAGTTTAAAGAAAATTATATCAACAGTTCTTCTATTTCTTCTGCCCGTACCATTTAAATTTCTCTACAACTTTCGCCATCTCGTCGTCAGGCAGGATAACAGGCTCGCCCATACTTTTCGCCTGACAGTATATCCTTGCCACAAACTCGATCTCCTCAGCGGCAGCAAAAGCCGTAGGCAGATTTCCTGACACGGTTACCAGACCGTGATTAGCGAGCAGCAGGGCGTTGTAGTCGCCTATATATTCTGCAACAGTGTCCGCCAATTCATCTGTACCGAAAGTACAATAGGGTGCCAGCGGAACTTTATTTCCACTGAATGCAACCATATAATGAACGGCAGGCAGTTCCAGCCCCCCCATACAGGCAAGGGTCGTTGCATAAACAGAGTGAGTATGCACCACGGCATTCACGTCAGCTCTGGTTTTGTATAAACCCAGATGAAAAGACAGCTCACTTGTCGGTCTCTTCTCACCCTCCACAACCTTACCGTCTATATCCGTAATGACGATATCCTCGGGTTTTGTCTCGAAGTAGTCTATGCCCGAAGGGGGGGTCACCGCCACAAGATTCTCTTCACGATTATATACACTCAGGTTTCCGCCCGTTCCGCTTGTAAGCCCCCCCGCCTCAACGAGCTTCCTTCCGTACTTGACCAACTCTCCCCCCCTTTCCGTCTGCATTAACATAAGTGACCTCTATTTTTTTGTAAGCTTTTGCAAGAGATTCCCCCCCATAAGGGGGGGCTCTCAGAATACCAAGCTCAGTGATAATCCCGGTTACAAGCTCATTTGGAGTGACATCAAACGCAGGGTTACGGACTTTCATCCCTTCAGGTGCAGTACGTCTCGCACCGAAATTGCAAACCTCGTCAGCCTCACGCTCTTCTATAACTATATCCGCACCTGTCGGTGTGTTTAGATCCACCGTAGATGAAGGGCAAGCTACATAAAACGGGATACCGAAGTGTTTCGCTAGGATAGCAACCCCCCCCATAGTACCTATCTTGTTTGCCACGTCGCCGTTTGCAGCGACCCTGTCAGTCCCCCCCACGATAACCATATCTATAAGCCCTTGACTCATGATATGTGCCGCCATGTTGTCACAGATAAGCGTGACATCTATCCCCCCCGACTTCTGCAATTCCCAGCTGGTGAGCCTTGCCCCCCCCTGAAGCAGAGGTCTTGTCTCGTCGGAATAGACACGGAATTTGACACCTGCATTATGAGCCGTATACATAGGAGCTGTGGCAGTCCCCCCCAGCTCTGAAGTAGCCAGCGAACCTGCATTACAGTGAGTCAGAACACCCATCCTTCTTTGATAAGGGGGGGAGCACCGTTCTCACCCATCTTTTTACAAAGGATTTTATCCTCTTCATGTATAGCAATCGCTTCCTGCTCCAGCACAGAATAAATCTCTCTGCTGTTCATCCCTTCACAGCTTTCGGCTTTTGCGACCATCCGCTTAAGCCCCCCCCAGCTCAGGTTTACCGCCGTGGGGGGGCGTGATGAATCAAGATAAGCCGCTTTCTCTTTCAGCACCTGCATGAACTTATCCACAGGAGCATCGAGGATATCACGAACACCATAAAGCAGACCGTAAGCACCGGCAATACCTATGGCAGGAGCACCTCGAACCTTGAGAACTTTTATGGAGTCCCACACCTGCTCTATAGTCTCCTGTTTCTCTATAACCGTCTCGTTGGGCAGACGTGTCTGATCTATCAGATAGAGGTCTCCGTCTTTATATTCCATAGTTTTCGGTAAAACGTTCTTTACACTCATTATTATTCTCCCTTCGATAGCCTGATGAGTAAAATTCTAATGTATTCCTGCCTGCTCTTCAACTTGTATATAAAAAAAAGGAGAACCAAACGGCTCTCCTTTTAATATATTCCACAAAAAAAACTGTTAATTATAAAGCTATTTCGAAATCACAGCCTGTGGTTGCCTTGATATCTTCCAGTGATGAGAATGGCGATATCTCTACGAGTTTAAGCCCGTTCTCCCCCCCCACTTCGAAGACACACTTCTCTGTAACAAGCATATCCACGACACCTCTGCCCGTTACAGGCAGGTCACACTCTTCAAGTATCTTCGGACTTCCGTCCTTAGCACAGTGTTCCATCATCACGACGAGCTTCTTCACACCTGCGACAAGGTCCATAGCACCGCCCGGTCCTTTAACCATCTTGCCCGGTATCATCCAGTTGGCAAGGTCGCCGTTTCTGCTCACCTGCATACCGCCCAGCACGGATATATCTATATGACCGCCGCGAACCATCGCAAAAGATTCGGATGAATCGAAGAAGGCTGCACCCTTGTTGAAAGTGATAGTCTGCTTACCTGCATTGATGAGGTCTGCATCCAGATCCTTCTCAAGAGGGAAAGGTCCGATACCTAAAAGACCATTCTCTGAATGGAGTGTAATATTAAGATCATCAGGAGCAAAGTTTGCCACAAGTGTCGGCATACCTATTCCGAGGTTGACATACATATTCTCGCCCAGTTCGGCAGAGATACGCTTTGCCATCCACTCACGCTTTTCGTTGAAGCCCTTCGCCTCAATTTTACCTGTGTTGATAGTCTTCTGCTCTATACGTTTCTCGTAGTTTTCGCCCTTAATAATCCTGTCTACATATATTCCCGGCAGGTGTATACAGTGCGGATCAAGCTCTCCTGCCTCAACAATCTCTTCAACTTCAACAATAGTAAGCCTACCTGCTTTTGCACAAGCTTCATTAAAGTTATTAGCGGTATACCTGAATATAACATTACCTGTCGTATCCGCTTTCCAAGCTTTGACGATAGCTATATCAGTGACGATACTCTCTTCGAGGACATACTCTGAGCCGTTAAACTCTCTTATCTCCTTCCCTTCAGTGAGCATAGTCCCGTATCCTGTCTTAGTATAAAAAGCAGGGATACCAGCACCACCTGAACGGAGCTTCTCTGCAAGTGTCCCTTGCGGTGTAAGCTCAACCTCAAGCTCGCCATCCAGAAACTGACGCTCGAAGATAGCATTCTCTCCGACATATGAAGAGATCATCTTTTTTTTATCTGCTTAGTTTCAAGGAGATAACCGAGTCCAAAATCATCCACTCCTGCATTGTTGCTGACAAAAGTAAGATCCTTCACGCCGCTGTCACGAAGGGCTATGATCAGGTTCTCAGGGATACCGCACAGACCGAAACCACCTGCGGCTATTGTCATACCGTCTTTTACAATCCCTTCTATAGCGGATTTAGCGTCACTATATATTTTACTCATTTATCCTGCTCCTATACTCTCTCTATTATCATTGCAACAGCCTCACCGCCACCTATGCAAAGTGTAGCCAAGCCGTATCTTTTATCTCTCGCTTTCAGCTCGCGAACGAGCGTAGCAATAAGCCTTGTGCCGCTAACCCCCCCTACAGGGTGTCCGAGTGCAACAGCACCGCCGTTCACATTCAGCTTATCCATATTAATCCCGGTCTCCCGTGCAGCAATAAGAGGCACGGACGAAAAAGCCTCGTTTATCTCAAACAAGTCGATATCGTCCACACTCATCTCAGCCTTTGCCAGCACTTTCTTTATAGCTCCGATGGGTGCCTGACCGAAATCATCGGGGGGGTGGATACTGTTTGTTGAATAGGCGATAATCTTAGCTTCGGCTTAAGACCGTGTTTTTTCAACCCTTCGTCGTCAGTGAGAAGTACAGCGGCAGCACCGTCATTAATAGTCGATGCATTGCCCGCCGTAATCCCACCGTCTTTTTTTTAAACACAGCACGAAGTGCCGGCAGTTTTTCTATATTACCCCCCCTTGCCGGCTCTTCATCTTTATCTATCACTACGTCCCCCCCTTTCTTTGTGGATTTAACCACAGGGACTATCTCGTCATCAAAAATACCGTCAGATACCGCCTTTGCGGCGAGTGTGTAAGACCTTGCGGCGTATTCGTCCTGCTCTTCTCTGGTCAGGTTATACTTTTCGTTTGCTGCCTCGGTTATAACACCCATGTGTTTGCCTGAATACGGGTCGAGCAGAGCGTCATATATCATAAGGTCCACAACCTCACTGTTACCCATACGCAGACCGTCCCTCGCCTTAAACATAGCATAAGGTGCTTTGGACATATTCTCCATGCCGCCTGCTATAACAACAGAGCTGTCGCCCAGCTGTATAGACTGCATGCCAAGCATAATAGATTTGAGTCCGCTTCCGCATACTTTGTTTATAGTCATGGCGTGTGTCTCGTCAGGAATCCCTGCTCCACGCATAGCTATTCTGGCAGGAGCCTGTGCAGAACCGCCTTGCAGAACCTGACCCAGTATCACCTCGTCCACAGCCTTTGCGTCCAGCCCTGTGGCTTCCAGTACGCCTTTAATAGCAACAGACCCCCCCAGCTCAGGAGCAGACACATCTGCCAATGAACCGCCAAAAGAGCCGAAAGGAGTCCTGAGAGCCTCTACAATATATATCTCTTTCATACATCACCCGTTTTTATTATTACTGGGCTGTCCAGCCACAGTCTATTGTCATATCGACACCTGTCATACAGCCAGCCGCATCAGAGCATAGATACATAACAGCCTCGCCCATTTCATCAGGCTCTATCATGCGTTTCACCGCAGCTTTCTTGAGCATGATCTTCTCTACGACCTCTTCTTTCGGGATGCCGTGAGCCTTTGCCTGATCAGCTATCTGCCCGTCCACCAAAGGTGTACGCACATATGCAGGACAGAGAGTATTCACTGTTATCCCGTCCTTACCACCCTCAAGAGCCGCAACTTTTGTCAGCCCCCCCATCAGTCCGTGTTTAGCGGTAACATAGGCGGATTTGAACTCGGACGCACGAAGTCCGTGAACCGAGCTGACATTAATAATCCTGCCCCCCCAGCCTTTCTCTCTCATATAAGGGAGAGCGTATTTGGTAAGCAGAAACGGAGCTGTCAGCATAAGGGAGATAATGAAATTCCACTTCTCTTCAGGAAATTCCTCAATAGGGCATACATGCTGTATCCCTGCATTGTTTACCAGCACGTCAACAGAACCGAAGTGTGCGGCCGCCGACTCGATAAGCATCTTACAGTCTGCCTCTTTCGACAGATCAGCCTTTACAAAAAAAAGCTCCTATATCGCCTGCTATTGCAGAACCCTGCTCTTCATTGATATCAGCCATCACTACATTATAATTATTCTTCGACAGAGCTTTCGCAATACTAAGTCCTATACCACTGGAAGCACCTGTCACTACAGCAACTTTTTTTTACTCATATCCATCCCCCCCTTAACCGTAAACTTTTGCCGGTAGCCACGTAACCAGTTCCGGCCATAAAACAAGCAGGAACAGTGCTATCAGCTGAATTATAATAAATGGTATTACACCCTTATAAATATCCCCCCCGAGAGTCACACCGACAGGAGCTACACCCTTCAGGTAAAAGAGCGAAAACCCCCCCACAGGCGGAGTAAGAAACGATGTCTGCAATGCCATAGCAACAAGCATAACAAACCATACAAGTGAAGCATTCTCCACAACGCCGTAGCTGTTGATATCCAGCCCCCCCAGACCCTGAACAACAGGAGCAAGGAGAGGTAAAACAATGAGAGTGATCTCCACCCAGTCAAGGAAGAAGCCGAGCAGGAAGACTATGAAAAGTATAAAAAAGATTATACCTATAGGTCCGAAAGGCAGAGATGTCAATGCACCCTCTATAACCTCGTCACCGCCAAGCCCCCCCCTCAGAACAAGTGCAAAAGCTGTCGCTCCCACAAATATCCCCGAAAATATATGCCGTGGTATTAAATGTCCCGTGAAGAACACCCTGCAATACCTTGAAATTAAATCTCTTAAAAGACATCGCCAGCAGTATCGATCCGAGAGCACCGACTGCACTAGCCTCCGTAACCGTGGCAACACCTGCAAAGATAGATCCCAGAACCGCAATGATAAGAATAGCAGGCGGAATAACATTAATAATCACACGCCACAGAGTCTTCCATGAGACAGGCTGTCTGTCTTCCGCAAGAGGAGCGGCACTCGGTCTAAGGTAAGCATAGCCAAGCAGAAAGACCAGATAGAGACCTGCAAGCAGCAGACCCGGAAATACTGCTCCCAGAAACAAGTCACCGACAGATATCGACAACTGATCACCCATCACGACAAGCATAATGGAAGGGGGGGGTATAAGAATGCCCAGCGTACCCGCACTCGCCACTGTCCCCCCCAGAGCAAGCGTCTTGGAATACCCTTGATTCAGCATCGCAGGCAGAGATAGAAGCCCCCCCAGAAGCACAACGGATGCACCGACTATACCGGTGGATGCCGCAAGCAGAACACCGATAAGCGTAACAGTGATTGCAAGACCGCCGCGAACCTTACCGAACAGCTCCTGAGCTGAGAGCATGAGACGCTCAGCTATGCCTGACTTATCCAGCATCAAGCCCATAAAAATAAATATAGGGAGTGAGACAAGAACCCAGTTGGTCATCGTCTTATATATACGTGTGATAACAAGCCCGAAATAATTCAGGTCTATACCTGTAAATGCGTCTAAATATATATCAGCAAGATAACCGACACCTGTGAAAAGTATCGCTGTTCCGCCGAGGCAGAGAGCAACAGGATATCCTGTGAGCAGTAAACCTATAAACGTCGCAAACATGCAGAGGACGAGCCATTGATTAATATCCATGCTTCTCCCTCCTTATGACCACAAACGATCTTATTATTCTGGAAATAGTAGCTATACCAAGCATGAAGAAACTGACAGGGATAACACCTTTGATAAGCCATCTGAAAGGCAAACCGAGAGGAGCATTCGACCGCTCATTAAGAACGTATGAACTCTCAGTGAATTCCCAGCCGTAATACATAAGAACCAAAATGAACGGAAGAAGAAGGAAGATATGACCCAAAAGGTCTATCATCTCTCTTGTTCTTCTGGAGAACCTGCTCTGTATAACGTCAACCCTCACGTGAGAGTTAGTCACAAGAGCATAAGAAAGACCAACCATAAAAGCTAATGAGAATAAATGCCACTCAAGCTCCTCAAGCATAACCATTCCGTTATTAAAACCATAACGGAGAATAACCTGCAGGATAGTGACTATTATGAGAATAAGATTTGCCCAGCTAACAGTCTTACCTATGGAAAGGATGACCTTATCCAGAGCGTCGGCAATCGGGATTTTCTCTTCTGTTTTCTGTGTTTCAGCTAACATTAAAATGTTCCTTTATATATGCTGAGGTCTCCCGTAAAAGAGACCCCCCCAGCGTCATTATAATTTACTCAGGGAATGAACTGTGCTTAACAAACTTGTTTACTTCACCGAAGTATTTAAGCTGGTCAGCGAGTACCTTTTTAAAGAATGGATCTTTTGCGGATTCCTCAGCGGCAACCTCGTCCCATGCTTTATGAAGAGCATCGAGAACCTCTTTGTTGAACTTCATGTTCTTAACGCCTCTGCTCTCGTTCTCTATCATAACCTTACCCTGAAGGGCGATAGACCTTGTAAGAGTGTAGTAGTTTGTCGCATTAACTGCAGCCTGAACAACAGCCTGCTGACGAGGGCTCATTGAGTTCCATGTATCTTTATTTAAAAGGAGCTCAAATGTTGATGAAGGCTGGTGCCAGCCCGGGAAGTAGTTGTATTTTGCAATTTTGTAAAAACCGAGTTTCTGGTCAACGACAGGCATAGAAAACTCTGTAGCATCGATAGCACCCTTCTCTAGAGCAGGGAAGATCTCTGCACCCGGAATAAGAGCAACAGAAGCTCCAAGTTTAGCAAGAGCCTTTCCGCCAAGACCGTAAAAACGGATCTTCAGACCTTTAAAGTCTTCAGGCTTTTCGATAGGTTTACGAAACCAGCCTGCTGTTTCAGCTGTATAAACTGTGATAGGCAGAACTTTTATATTAAAACCGTTACTGTCGTACATCTCCTGATAAAGCTTAGAGCCGTTCCCCCCCTCTGTAAACCAAGAAGCAAAAGCCTCTACACCAGGGCCGAACGGAAGTGCTGAAAAGATAGCAGCAGCAGGGATTTTACCCTGAATATAACCGGAGATTGTATATCCTGCGTTTACTTTACCTGTGGATACTGCTTCATGGATCTCGAATGCAGGCATGAGCTTGCCTGGTTCGTAGATTTTTACTTTGATTGTCTTATCCATTGAATTGACAAGGTCTTGGAAATATGTCGCACCCTCACCAAGGATAGGCAGTGTAGACGGGAATGCCAGAGGCATCTTAAGAAGTATCTTCTTCTCCTTCTCTGCGGCAAAAACCGAACCGGCAGCAAGTGCAACAACAAAAACCACAAGTGTTGCTAACTTCAGCATCTTTTTCAAACTAGTCATAGAATCCTCCAAAAATAATTAATAAAGTGTAGAACATTTTTACTCAGTATATACACTTCTTCACCTTCATAGAACTTATACATAACAATCATTGTGCCAATTATGATATATTTGTTAATAAAATGTCCCATGACTGAAACTGACTTTTATTACCAATAGTTTATATTTTTGTATTTTTCTAAACTCACCTCTGTTTATAATCTGGTTATATAAATATACTATATCATGCTTGCTACATGTATCAGATATGCTACAATACATCAAAGAGGTGAATATGAGACAGGAAGCGGTAGAACTATCCAAGAAGTCGGGTTTCTTCAAGAAACTGCTTGATAATGCTGAATTTGGAGTCATAACAACCGACAGGGACGGCTTCATAGTATATATGAACAAATATTATTCAGATTTCCTAGATATGAAACCAAACGATGTTTTGGGACACAATATCGCACGGTTCGTCCCGAACAGCAAGATGGCAAGAGTAGGCTCATCAGGCGTTCCGGAGATAAACCACATACACGAGTTCGTCAACCAGAACACCACCACCATCGTACATCGAGTGCCTATATTCGAAGACGGAAAAGTGATAGCAGTCTTCGGCATCATCCTTGTGAAAGGGAGTGATTCCGAAAGCATCCTTGAAAAGATGTCGTTGCTCACTACTAAAATAAAACTATACGAAGATGAGCTGAAAAATTATAGATCCGCCCAGTTCACCTTTGACAAGATAATAGGTGACAGCCCCCCCGACATACAAGCTATCCGCAAAGAGGCGAAACGTGCATCGGAAAACAACTTTCCCGTCCTTATCACAGGAGAATCAGGCACAGGCAAAGAGCTGCTCGCCCAGTCCATCCATAACGCAAGCTCAAGAAGCCAATACCCTTTTGTGCGTATAAATTGTGCCGCCATCCCCCCCAAAGAGCTTTTCGAGGCTGAGCTATTCGGATATGAGAAAGGGTCGTTCACCGGTGCCAGCCACAAAGGGAAGGTGGGCAAGTTTGAACTGGCAAATAAAGGGACTATTTTTCTGGATGAGATAGGGGGGATATGCCGCTGGAACTTCAGCCCAAACTGCTGAGAGTGCTTGAGCTAAAAGAGTTCGAGCGTGTGGGCGGCAATAAGGTTCTCAGGTCGGATTTCAGGCTAATAGCTGCAACCAACAGACCCCCCCTAGAAGAGATGATGAAGACAGGGGGGGAATTTAGACAGGACCTCTTTTTCAGACTTAATGTCATACCGTTGAACCCAACCCCCCCTCTCCGCACCAGAAGATGATGTACCAATTTTGATACACCACTTTATAAACAAAACACTCGAAACCAATAAAATTTATGACAGAAAGATAACCTTAACCGCAGAAGCATGATGTGCCTCATCAGCTACGACTGGCCGGGGGGGAACACAAGGGAACTCCAAAACATTGTGGACAGAACCCTCGCCACGATTGAGTCGGATACTATAGGCATATCTGATCTGCCGTTGCAGGTGCAGGTACAAAGAGACACATCCATAAGGTTCAAGCACAACACCCTGAGTGAGTACATGGAAGATGTCGAACGTAAACTGATCAAAGGTGTTCTCAAAAGTACAAAAGGGAACAAGAGCCATGCCGCCGATAAACTAGGCATACACAGAACACTCCTTTATAAAAAAAATGAAAAACTTGGCATAACATAACAGCAAGAATCGGGTGGCACACAATCTCAAAACAACTATATATATACTCAAATATTAAGTAATAAAGCAGTTGAGGCGATTTAAAATGACAGAAGAAAACAAGGACTATGCACGCATAGAAAAAGCCATCAGATACATAGAACAGAATATAACTGAACAGCCCACGCTGGAACAGGTCGCAGAACACCTGAACCTTAGTCAGTTCCACTTTCAGAAGCTGTTTAAAAGATGGGCTGGTGTCAGTCCGAAAAGATTTCTGCAGTACCTAACCGTGGAAAATGCGAAAAGGGTTATCAACGAATCATCCATACTTGACACAACTTTAGACTTAGGACTGAGCAGTCCGTCCAGACTGCACGACCTGTTCGTCAGTGTGGAGGCCGTCACACCGGGGGGGGAATACAAAAGCATGGGGGGGGAAAATCTGCAGATCAGATACAGCTTTCAGCCCACTCCATATGGCGAGTGCCTGATTGGCATAACAGACAGGGGGGGTATATGTCACCTCAGTTTTATACAGGAAGAGGATTTCGACACCGAATTCAACAGACTCAACAACAGCTGGAACAATGCAGAATTAACCTGTGACGATGAAACAGGCAAGGGTGCCGTGGAACAGATATTCAGTCGAGAAAAAAAGTAACGTAAAAATCTTTCTGAAAGGGACTAATTTTCAACTGAAAGTATGGCAGGCACTGCTACGCATTCCATCAGGAAACCTCGTAACATATAAAACAATAGCCGAAACCATAGGAAAACCTACATCCTCAAGAGCTGTCGGAAACGCAATAGGTATGAACTATAGGGTGATAATCCCATGTCACAGAGTGCTGAGGACAAATGGAGAGATAGGCGGATATATGTGGGGGGGGACAGCCCGAAAAAGGGCGATTATAGGGAATGAACACGCAAATAAATAAGCAGGCTAATCTAATTTTTCTTGAAGTATCTTCTCGGCTATTGCTAAATCATCAGTAGTGTCGATATCCAGAAACTGATCAGGCTCTTCAATATGTACATACCTGACCAGCTCAGGGTGAGCTTTGATCACGTCACGTCCGCCAAGATCCCCCCCCTTCAGTCGAAGCAGTTCATCAAAAACACTCTTCGGGAAGATAACAGGATTCCTGTTTTTCCCCCCCTCACATACAGGGACAATAATCTTGTCTTTATTAGCCTTGAAATCATTAATAAGCCAACTAATAATCTCTGCATTAATAAATGGCTGATCGGCTACGAAAAACATTAACCCGTCACTATCTAAACAAGCCTCAGTCCCAAGCCTGATTGTCGTACACTTTTCGTCACCCGAATCGTTGAGAATCGTCTGCAATCCTGCATTATGAAAAATACTACCGACTGATTCATCTGAATAAACGGCAACACCCTTATGGAAAAGCTCGTGGGGGGGATATATACTCATCAGGTGTTCGGCAACAAGTTTGCCGCCTAATTTAATAAGCAATTTATTCTCACCCATACGGCTGGATGTCCCGGCCGCCATTATCACGGCAGATATTCTGATCATCTTAAATACTCGGTTATTGTTTTGTTAATAACTGACCCTGCAGTCAGTTTTATATCTGCATCTATAAGCCTGCGAAGCTCAGAAACATACCGTTCGGCCTGTTCCATCTCAGACTTGGAGCAATATATAATCTTCTGCTGCTTATCCGAGTTCTGAAATATACCGTTAGGGTGCGATACCAATACACCAAAATCCTCGACCTCGAAGACATCGCCGAAAGTTTTTCCTGTGATCTTTGTGAACAGCTCAACTCTGTGAACCATACCTTCGGACAGTACCTCGGCAACTACACTGATATCCAAAACACCAATCGTCTTAGTGGCAAAATCGGGGGGGATAACGGGTTCGTCACTCCGCCAGCCTTTCAGGGGGGGCAGACATGCAGAGCCGTCAGCCTCGATCAATACTACATCAAATCTGCTCAGATTCTCTCTCAACCGTTCCATGTCGGGTGCGAGAGCTTTATCATCACCAAAGACCGCACAACCGTATGCACCTGCATATATTTCGACACCTTCAAAAAAACTGCCTCTGTTATCAACATTCTCCAGACTGTTTATCTGCCTTTTACCCATCTTGGTCGATGTGGTAACAAGCACACTAAGTCCGCTGTCAGCCAGCTCACCTGCCGCATGAATCATCAGAGACGACTTTCCGCCTGCACCAACGATGCACACAACATCCCCCCCTTTGGTTATGCCGAGTGACTGAGCGAAGATCATTTTTTCAGCAGCCCCCCCATAAGCACCTTCTCGGGCGTGATAGGCAGCTCAGTAATCCACAGCCCTGTTGCATTATAAACCGCATGAGCGATGGCAGGAGCAGGTGTATTATTAACCACCTCGCCGATGGATTTAGCACCGAAAGGTCCTGTGGGTTCGTTGCTGCTCTCAAAGGCGGTTCGTATATTTGATATATCCATACGTGACGGAATCTTATAAGTCATAAAACTGTCGGAAACCATTCGACCTGTCTTAGAGTAAATAACATCCTCATAAAGCCCAAGCCCTATCCCCCCCATTGCTATACCGCCTTCAAGCTGTATCCTAGCAAGATTTTCGTTGATCACAGTTCCGCAGTCTGCAACAGCCACAAAGTCCGTCACATCACACTTCCCCCCCGTACCGAGATCGACCTCCACCTCTGCAAAACCTGCCATGAAAGGGGGGGGCGGTGAAGTATCACTGCCGAAAGTCCCTTTAGCGATAAGCTGATCCATCCCCCCCTCAAAAGAGCAGAGCTTTTGCCCTAGCTCACTGAGGCTGATTGATTTCTCACCGCCTGTTATATTTCCGCCGCCGTATACCAGCTCAGAGACACTCACCCCCCCAAGCAGTCCTGAGGCGGCATCCAGCATCTGTTTTTTCATATCCTTTGCCGCTTCGATAACAGCATTACCTGTGACATAAACACCGCTGGAAGCATATGCTCCCGGATCATAAGGGACGGTGTCAAGGTCGTTGGAGACCACTATAATCCTGTCCATATCCACATCCAGCACCTCAGCCGCTATCTGAACAAGTGCCGTATCAGACCCCCCCTGCCCCCCCATATCGGAAGCGGAGTGGATGAGGGTGAAAAAACCGTCATCATTCAGTTTTAACAGTGCCGTTGCGGTGTCGATATTCGCTATCCCCCCCGACCCTGCATGGTCACAGCCATACCGTAGCCACGCACTTTACTGTCTGATATAAAAACGGCAGGGTATTTTTCGTCCCAGCCGATCATCTCTTTCCCTGTTTGGATACACTTATCAAGTGCAGAGCTTCTCAGGACTTTTCCGTCAAGGACAGGGTGTTCATCCCCCCCCTCCCTTATAATATTCTTAAGCCTAAGCTCAGCAGGATCAATCCCTATCTCCCTGCAAGCTCGTTCATAGCTGATTCAAGGGCGAATGTCCCCCTGTGTAGCTCCGTAACCTCTCAATGCTCCTGCAGGCATCTTGTTGGTGTAGACTGCGTGCCCGTGATATCTGGACGCTTTCGCCTTACCGTAGAGCGGCAGGGTTTTATACCCTGCCACGAAAAACACTGTCGCAGCATGCTCACCATAAGCACCCGTATCAGACAAACCATGAATATCCACAACTTTGATATTCCCCCCCTGTTTATCAGAGCCGAGCCTCACTGTAAGCTTCATTGCGTGCCTGCTTGTGGTACAGCTAAATGTTTCGTGTCTTGTATATACTATCTTGGACGGTTTTTTGGTCAGCCATGTGACCAGAGCCGGAAACATTTCGACACTCGCCGTCTGTTTACCGCCGAATCCGCCGCCAAGCCTTGGTTTTATAATCTTTATTTTACTTTTAGGTATGCCTAATATTCTGGAAAGATGCCTACGAACATGGAAAGGTATCTGCGTGGAACTCATAATGTTCAGCCTGCCGTTCACATCTATCGATGCTGTGGCTCTGTATGTTTCCATCATTGCGTGTGCCTGAGCCTGTGTTCTGTATGTACGTTCAATAACCACATCACACTCTTTGAGCTCAGCCTCCACATCGCCGTTCTCCATATAGAATGAAGATGCGATATTCCTTTTGTGGTCACTCCCTATGTCGAAATTGACATGAGGCTCTTCCGTATGAACAAGGTTTTCATTATCCACGGCAGTATCCAGATCGAGGACAGGCTCAAGGATTTCATACTTTACCTTGATGGCCTTGACAGCCTTTAGTGCCGCCTCTTCACTCACGGCAGCCACGACAGCCACCTCGTCCCCCCCGACATACCTCAGTGTATCACTGAGAAAACTTCTGTCGTATGGTGACGGCTCAGGATAAGACTGCCCTGCAAGGGTAAACTTTATGTCTGACACATTCAGATGTGTCAGAATACACTCCACACCGCCGATAGCCTCGGCCTCAGATGTATCTACATCTATGATCTTCGCAGAAGGGTGCGGGCTTCTGAGTATCTTTATGATCAGAGCATTGTTATTTGTATCAAAATCGCTGGTATAGGCAGGAGTCCCTTTTACAAGCTCCACGCCGTCCACCTTCGGAATCTGTTTCCCTATATATTTCATCCATGCACTTCCAGATATTTCATTAATGCCCTCGTCTGACCAACATATCCTGAACAGCGGCACAGATTTCCAGCCATATATTTATTTATTTCATTTTCGGTAGGATTTTTTAACTCACGTTTCATAGCAAGAACCGTCATAGCAAACCCCCCCGGTGAACAAAAACCGCACTGCTCGGCACCCTCTGCAACCATAAACTTGGCAAACTCCTCCGCCTCTTTCTGCATACCTTCTATTGTTGTGATCTCCTGACCATCGGTTCTTGCGGTCAGCAGACAGCATGAGAGTGTCGGTTTACCGTTCAGCCAGACGGTGCAGAGTCCGCATGAACCTGTATCGCACCCCCCCTCTTTTACACTGAGAAAACCGTACCTTCTGAGAACACCTGACAGAAATTCGCCATTCTCACAGTCGAGCGTCATAGCCCTGCCGTTGATAGATGTGTTTACTCTCACTCCGCACCTCCCACAAGGGCTCTTTTTATCAGCGTAAAACATATCGCCTTACGGTATTCAGCAGAACCACGCAGGTTGTCACCGAAGCTAAGATCGTCGGCAGCAATCCTCGCCGCATCTTCGGCGACCTCTTCCGTCAGTGTTTTATCTTTTAGATATTCTTCACATTTGAGTGCACGCACAGCCTTCTGAGGTCTTGCCCCCCCCACGACTACTTTATATCCGTCATCAGCCAGAGCAACCGAACAGTTCAGTATTGCGTAATCCACTAGCGAGTTTCTTACACTCTTGAAAACTGCTCTTTCACTGTTTTTAGGTATTATTATTTTTTTTCCACTATGTCTGATTTATGCTTACCTTCCATGAAATCCTCAAGTGAAACCCTGCCTGCACCCGTCAGAATAATATCAGCACCGAGGGCGATAAGGACAGGCAATACGTCGGAAAATGGATATCGCCCGGCAATAGTTCCGCCTATGGTCACGATACTGCGTAGCTGTATACCTACTATGTTTTCCATGCAGTCGCAGAGAGCACCGTTAAAGTTATTCCTGAAAACAGGGCTAACCTCTATATCTCTGAGCGGTGTCATTGCTCCTATCTCTATGTATGAGTCTGTTTCATCAATATAGCTGAGTTCAAGAAGGCTGAGGTCTATACCTTTAGATATGTTTCTCTTCCCCCCCATCCGCAGATATCCACAGCCGCCAAGTACGGCTGAACCTTCAACACTGTTTAATATGTCTAAAGCCTCACTGCATGAGCTGACCCTGACATACTCTTCAATATGCATCATTTAATCAAATCTCCTGTCAAATGTTCCGTTTATAAGCCAAACTATAATAATACTTAAAAAATGCATCAAATGGCAATAGCTGAAACAAAAAAAGGGTCTCCGCTGTTCATGCAGAGACCCTCTTTATTATTATTTTAGAGTATTTTATGGGGGGGTAGCTTGTCCACCCATATTAATACTGAGATTAACTCCCAGACTCGTCGGCACTGCGACAGGATTCTGATCACCCGTTGACAGAGAACCGTGGGGGGGGTTGTTACCCCCCCATACATAGATATCCCCCCCTGAGTTTTTGACAGCCGCTGAATTGTCGCCACCGGCATGCACTGATAACCAGTCCGTATCAGAACCTATCTGTATAGGCGTACTGCTGGAAGATGTCCCTGAGTTCCCCCCCAATTGGTTATAGGTATCGTCCCCCCCCACGCCCAGAGTGTGCCGTCAGCCTTAACCCCCCCGAGTGAGTGAGTCTTCCCTGCTGCCACAGATATCCATGCATCAGAGCCTATTAAAGTCGGCACATCCGATAGAGTGGTTGTTCCGTTACCGAGCTGACCACTGGAATTATTCCCCCCCCATGCCCACAACGAACCATCTGCCTGCAGACCTAAAGTGTGGTTAAAACCTGCCGAGATAAAAATCCAGCTATGGGTATCGTCTATAAGGCTGACATTAATAACTCTTGTGCTGACCTCGCCTACACCCACCTGACCGAAATCATTCTGACCTAAGCCGTGCAAGCTTCCGTTATCATCTATACCAAATGAAGTGTACGCACCTGCATATGCTCCAGCCCATTGACCACCGTCTATTACTGTAAGATTTTCCTGATAAACAGGATCGACAGGTCCAAGCTGACCGAGTGCACCTGACCCCCCCATCCCCCCCACCAGCCTCCCAACTGCATCTATCCCGACAAGGTGTTCATAGCCGGATGATACCTGACTCTGATTTGATCCCAGCTCAATAAGAATTGCCATGCCGCTCTCTCTGTAGCCTGTGTAATACAGAGTTTCGTCAGCTCCAATTAAAGCTGTGTGATCTTTACCGACGGAGACACGACTTACACCAAGCGGAGTTTGTATGTCTAAACCTAGATCAATCAGAGGTATCGGAGTCGGAGATTCCAGTGATGTATCGCCCGACATAGTCGCAGGATCAATGCCTGATTCCCCCCCGTCGGAAGCGTCACCTGCGAATAATGCACCGTTGCCATTTAAGGTGTATACACTGTGTTCTGCTCCCATTGATATCTGAGCCTGCCCTGAAGCAGGTGTTAAGTCGAACTGCGAGTAGAAGCTAAGCATATACGGTGAAAGCCTGTTCACTAGCGAACCGTCCCCCCCCACCTGCCCCTTTATTATTCCACCCCCCCCACGACAGGAGTGCCGAGCCTTTAACTGCTATCGCGTGCATAGAACCTGCATATATATTTGTATAGCCTGTGCCTATTTTATACGGGGGGGTTAACTGATAAGCTCCCGCATCCTGAGACCCGACCGAACCTGATTCATTATTACCCCCCCACGTATAAAGATCACCTGACGAATTCAGAGCCATAGAGAATGTCTCACCTGCTTCAATATCTACCCAGTCCGTTCCTGTTGTCACCTTGGTCGGTGTCATGGTGACGGAGTCTAAAACACCAATCCCTAAACTGCCGTCTGTATTAGTTCCGCATCCGTAGATTTCACCATCCTCAGATAACAGAAGAGTCCTGTGGTAATCCGTAGATACTTTTATAAACTTCACAGAAGAAGTTACAAGCTGAGGTGTATTAAAGGTTGTCAATGCACCGTTTGTACATAACTGCCCCCCCTGTGCGTTTGTCCCCCCCCATGCATAAACCGAACCGTCCGTCTTTATCGCCACGGTATGCAGGTCGCCGTTATCTACATAAGCCCAGTCGCTGTCAGTACCTATCTGCACTAAATTTGTGTCCAGTGGTGACCCGTCACCAACCTGACCGCTTGCATTATCACCGGCACCCCCCCAGAGAGTTCCGTCGGCTTTCAAAAGGAATGTAGTATTGTAATCACTCGATACCTGTATCCAGTCAGTATCGGCATAACCGTCATTATCCGTATCCGCCGTTAATTCTGTCCAGTCTGATACGGCAGTTGTTCCATATAGCAGCTGACGGTCGGCATTAAAGCCAACCCCCCCCATACAGTTCCGCTGCTGTCTAATGCCAAAGAGTGATTATCGCCGCCATCTATTGCAACAAATGCTCCGCCGCCTATCTCCTGCGGAGATTTATTTATGTCTGACCAGTCAGAACCGAGCTGTCCGCCCGAACCGCCACCCCCCAGCCCCCCCATAATCTCTCATCAGGTGACAGGAATAATGAATGTCCATTCTCTGCCGTCACAGGCTTGGATATTGCCGACGGTACGATCACAGAGTAACTTTTAGAAATCTTCTCACCACTAGGATCGATTGTACATGTCACTGTAACAGTCACAGCACCCGTAGAAATTGTAGGGCGTGCAACCAGTTCGCCAAAATCATTGATGTATGATGCATTGCTTGAACGGCACTCAATGACTGAGCCGTTTGTTCCGATTGTAGGTAAATCGAGATTAAAAATCACAGACGATGCCGAAGGTTTATACCGAGTATTGCCGATTCTGTAAGCTCATCCGCATCTAATTGAGCCAAAACTCCACTATCGACAGGAACAGTCACTGTTATTGTTGATGTGGTTATACCACCGTTATATGCCAGAACTGCAGTCAGCACAACTGTCTCGCTTGACGATGCCGAAGGTGTAACAACACCGCTATTTGATACCACGCTTGTATTACTGCTTGACCAGCTCACAAGAATCCCGCCCGTAAGGTGGAAGGCAATACAAGATCATCTGTTACGTCTCCGCTTGAGGTGTTAGTCCCTTTTATAGTATCAAATTTTAATCCTGCCGCCGCCGTTGAGAGAGCCTGAATAGTTGCACTGTCAACATCCCTTTCGAATACGGTATAGGACATATACTTCCTGAATATTGAATCGAAATATACAAGATAGCTTTTGCAATGCTCCACAGTTGCAGTATTAGAAACATTTAAAGAGTAATTAAAATCTGGAGCTGACGGTGTTATCGAATGAGAAAACGTCGTTGATGTCCCTGAGGCCGCATCCAGACATTCAAAAGAGATAACTCCGTAAGAAAAATCTTCTATTGTGTCGGCGGAGGTCTGCATATTACCTGTGAGCCTTGTGAGCAGATCCTCCAATTTAAAGTAATTAAAATTCTCTAACCTGACAAACAAGCCAAGATCATTGGCTATACCTGCAGGAGTTTTGACAGGGGGGGCTCTTAGCATGTATTCATCCGTCTGGAATACACTGCCGGAAGGGAATACCATCATTCCTGTCTGATCCTCTCTGTAAACATAATCCGTATAAGCCTCTATTGTATATTTGATAAAGCCATTAAGCATAAAACTCGAGTTAGCTTCATTTGCCTGTGTGTCGGTCATATAATAGATATACGGCAAAGGAGCGGTACTTGTTCCATCGTAAACAAATCCGTCATTGCCTGCATAAAAATGTATACCTTCGCTCGGAAGCCCGGGGGGGCCCTTGACCGAAAATATCTGAATCCCCCCCTGCTGACCGTTATCTGCGAAATTAAATTCCAGTCCGGCATTGACCGCTTCACCTGATGCGGATTTTTCCATAACCGATACAGGACTTATCTTACGGCTGAATTTCAAACCGTTGCCGCCGAAATACCATTTACCGTTCTCTCTGACCAGCCATGCAGTATTTGCCGACATAGTGCCGTCTTTGAGTTTTACAACGTAGTAGACCGTCATGCGGTCGAGTCCGTCACGCTTAACTATAGTGATATCCTTCAGAGAATCTATATTCGAGGCAACAGGGAATGTTGTATTAGCAAGTATACTCGCCCTTGTATTACCGTTCAGCCAGTCCAGAGAACTGCTGTAATATGAACCGTACGAACGTGACCTTGTAAAGAAGAAGTCATTCAGAAATGCCTTCACAGCTTCGAAAGTGCTAGGTCCTTCACTCACATAAGCGGCAACTTCCGCAGCCACGGAAGCAGGAATAGATGCCGTCCCTGCGTTTGCAACAGAGACACTGACAACACTCTGTCCGGTATTTACATTTACTATATTTATATTTCCTTCATTGACATTTATGCTGAGGTTGTCCAAAACACCGTCCATACCTGAGCCATCGGCTGAATATGCACCGTTTATAGGGTCAAAGCCTGATATACCCATAGCCGCAAACATACTTGTGAAGATGTTTGTAACCACACTGACAGCATTCTCCACATTCTCTTTATTAAGAAGATTTCCTGCTGACGACGGATCGGAGAAGATATTTCCAGATCAAGTCCGCCAACAGCTATAGAGAGGGCAAGGTTTGAATAGGGGGGTTGATATTCGCCGTGTCGCCTGAACCGGAAAAAGCAGAATAAAGAGTAACCTGCTTATCACCGACCTTCCCTTCCGCACGCATTATATATGGCGGAGTGAGGTCAGATACGTCTATACTGAAGCTTCCGTCGGCGGCAATATTCGACATTTTAACTCTGCCGAGACTGTCTTTCAAATATACTACACCATCCACAGGCAGACCGGATGCCGCAACGCCGACAACAAAAACAGGAATACCGTTATCGGCACAAACCAAATTAATTGTTGTTGATGAGTCTTTGTTTATGTAAGCACTGTCTGAACCAGTGCAAAGGCTGTTACCATCCGAATCGGATGCGTCAATGGAGAATTTATATACCTTATATGCGGTGAGGATAAGCTCCACCCCCCCTTCACCTGATTCGACCTTGTCCTGTATCTCCGACTGCTCAACAACAGCCCCCCCGCGGCTTTCCACCTTCAGCTTAATCTTGTCGATAAGCTTACCGCCATAAGCAATGCTTCTGGCATCACGGGCAAAACTGGACTGATCTATATTTAACTTTACTTTGACGGTATCACTTGATGAACTTCCGCCACCACCTCCGCAAGAAACAATAAACATGGACAAAAGTACAGTAATTATTAAATATAGCTTTCTCATCATTAACCTCTCATGTATATCAAACGAAGCAGAGTATGCTTTACATACAGTAATACACTATAGCTTATCAGTTTAACTATACCATGTTTAGCCGATCAATCTGAGGAAAAAAAATAACCATGAAGAATAAGAATTACTATTTTTGACAATTCCTGAACAAGATTTAGAGATCAAACGGAGTGAGACTTTATTCGCATCTCCAATAAACTAATAAGCCTGTCGGTAAAGACTGCCAGAAGAGCTACGGCTATCCCCCCCCTGCAAAATGAATGGAAAATTATCATTTATAAGCCCTGCCATGATAGGAGCTCCGAGACCGCCAGCACCTATCGCTGCACCTATTGTCGCCGTGCCGATATTTATAATAACGGATGTTCTCACACCTGCCAGAATCACCTCGGAAGCCAGAGGAAGTTTAACTTTGGTGAATATCTGCATCTCTGTCATACCCATCCCCCCCTCTGCGGCAAGTATGACATCTCTGCTGACGGCACTCAGTCCTGCTATTGTCCCTGCTATGACAGGGAAAAGCCCGTACAGAAAAAGTGCAATCAGAGTCGGTTTTGCACCATAACCTACAAAACCGGCGGCAATGGCAAGCACAGCCACAGGTGGAAAGGTCTGCCCGATAGACCCCCCCAACATGGTCACTATCTTCCTGAAATCCTCGCCTGCTCTGCTCGTTACGAAAACTCCGAGCATCACGCCGAAAAGTGCCGACAAACCTGAAGACAACAGAGTAAGCCAGACATGCTCACCCAGAAGTCTAACCATCGAGGCACGAACATAGATAATCTCCTGTCCGCTTTTGGCGGTCGCCTCAAACAGTGGTGTCAGAATTTCCGGCTGCATGACGAACAGCAGGAGTAGAAACGACACAAAGACGAGTCTGTCATCAACTCTTCTGAATGATATCATCTATACTTATCTCCCCCCCGACAAATTCCCCCCCTTCTTCATCCGTAACAGCCAGTTGGTTTACACCGCATTTTATCATCTTATTCAGAGCTTCTTTAAGCGACTGCCTCTTGCCGATTGTAAAACTGTCCTTCTCCTCTGTGGTGAAATGTTCCCTCACAAAGCCTGAGAGTTCATCCTGAGTCATATCCAGCCAGCCGCAAGGCTTCTTATCCTTGTCCAAAACCCATATATAAATACCGTTTTCAATCATCTTGATTGCATTGACAACATCATCATCGAGGGACACATATGAAGCAGGTTTGCAAAACTCTTCAGTCTTTTTCAGGCTCAATTTTTTTAAGGCTCTGTCAGACCCCCCCACAAAATCTCTCACGAAGTTATTTACAGGCTGTTCCAAAAGTTCTTCCGGTCTGCCTGACTGAACTATATGCCCTTCCTTCATCAGCACAATCTTATCCGCCAGAAGGATAGCCTCATCTATATCGTGGGTAACAAAAACTATAGTTTTCTTAAGCTCGTTCTGTATCTTGACCAGTGAGTTTTGCAGCTCTGAGCGTGTTATAGGATCGAGTGCTCCGAATGGCTCATCCATAAGCAAAACCTCGGGGGGGTCGGCCGCAAGAGCCCTTGCCACCCCCCCTACTCTCTGAGCCTCTCCGCCCGACAGCTCCGACGGATATTTATCTCTGTACTCCGCAGTATCCAGACCAACAAGGTTCAAAAGGTTTTCGACCCTCTCATTTATCTCAGCTTTATCCCACTTAAGCAGCTGCGGAACAGTAGCTATATTTTCGCCTGCCGTCATGTGCGGAAACAGACCGGTATTCTGTATAACATAACCTATACCCCCCCGCCTCAGCATGACAGTCAGTATCCATTATATCCACCCCCCCATCGATACAGACTGAGCCTTCCGTCGGTTCTTCCAGCCTGTTTAACACCTTTAATGTAGTGGATTTACCACACCCTGAAGGTCCTATCATCGCACACAGCTCACCTTTACCTATTGTCAGGCTAAGGTTTTCAACCGCCGTGAAACCGTTGTATCTCTTTGTAAGGTTCTTAATCTCTATCATAATTCATCCTTTTGCTCGTGAGTTTTATTATAAACTGCATAAGTATATCGGCAAAAACAGCCAGCAGGATCGTCGGCACAGCTCCCAGCAAAACCATATCGACAGCAGACTGCCCCCCCAACCCCCCCTGAAAAATAAACAGACCGAAACCGCCTGCCCCCCCTACAAGTGCCGCAACGGCAGTGTTACCTATGCACTGAACAAAAGACACCCTTATGCCGTTCATCAATAAAGGCATGGAAACAGGGAGCTGTACTTTAAAAAGCACCTGTGAGCCTGTCATTCCCATCCCTCTGGCACTCTCCACAACGGATGCATCTATGGAGGATATCCCTGCATAAGTGTTACGCACTATAGGCAAAAGACTGTAGAGTATAAGTGCAGTGATAGCGGGTGCAAGCCCTATACCGCTGAAACCTATTGACTGCAACAGCTCGAACTTTGATGCCAGCCACGCAAAGGGGGGGGCTATCAGAAAGCCAAACAGCGCCAAGGATGGTATCGTCTGGATAATATTAAGACCTGCGAAAATGCGTTCGGAAGATTTAGTATACCTATAAGAAATAATCCCGAGGGGGGGGACACCGATCATGATGGCTGAAAACACCGCAACACCTGAGATCAGCAGATGATTTTTAAGCTCCAGCATGAACCTGTCCTGCTTGGTGGCAAGCTCTTTGAAAATAGAAATCTCACTGAAGCCGCCGCTGTAAAACATCAAAGCCACAGGATAATAATCAATATGAAGATTATCAGCTTTATATCTGTTCTCTCTTCCTGCACAGTCACAAAAGCCTGCATCATAGCCATCATATAGCCTGCGGTAAAAAGCCAGAACCCGACGGCAAAGCCTGTTCTCACCAAAATGTCCGCCTCGCTCCGCTCCAAAGCCACCGCACCCGACAGGCTCAGTATTTTATAGAACATCACCGACAGAAAAATGCACATAACAAGCTTTAAATGCTTATTCCTTCTGAGTAATCTCGCAAAGACAAGAAACAAAACCAAAAGGGATACCACTATAACAATATCCCAAAGAGAGGCAATGTCCATAAGATAACCGGGTTCGCCCGGCATAAGCCTGTTAGGCTTGAGAGATAACAGCGGAGCAGAAAACAGCCCCCCCGCTGCCGATAGTATAAAAGACGTTAAATATACTTTCACTTATTTGATAAATCCATGCTGCTTAAGGTAACCTTCCGCAGCGGCATAAGCATCCTGTCCACCTACCTGAATCGAAGCATTAAGCTCCTGCAAACGCTCTCTGGTAAGGCTGATGAATACATCTTTGAGCAGTGTTTCGATCTCGGGATATTTTTTTCAGAACGGATTCTCTTATGATAGGAGCAGGAGCATACACAGGTTGAACCCCCCCTTTCGTATCGTCCAGAACCATCAGCCCGAAAGCTGAGAGAGCCCCCCCGTCCGTACCGTACGCCATGGCAAAATTCACACCACCGACACCTATTGCGGCAGCCTTCTCTGTCTGTGTCGTGTTACCACCTGCAAACAGCAGCATCTGGTTTCTGCCCAGCTCGAAGCCGTAAGCCGACTGAAAAGCCTTCAGGGTGTCCGGTCTGTTGGCAAACTCTTCGGAAGCCGCAAGACGTATCTTACCGCCGCTGTTAATATACCTTGCCATATCCTCCAGAGTCTTGAGGTCGTGAGCTAAAGCTACATCCTTTCTGACAGCAATCGCCCACGTGTTATTCGCAGGTGACGGAGTCAGCCAGACTATCTTATTCTTCTTATAATCCGCCGCTTTCACAGCTTCATAGCCTTTTGCATGATCTTTAAATAAGGATTGATCTATATCAGAAAAGAAAAAAACCGCCGTTCCCTGTATACTCAGGATAAATATCTATCTGACCGGAAGCTATCGCCTTGCGTACTATATTAGTGACACCAAGCTGAACCTTGTTCACCACTTTAAAGCCGTTATTCTCCAGAGTGATAACAATCATATTTCCGAGCAGACCGCCCTCTGTATCTATCTTTGAACCCACAACCACAGGTCCTTTCTCTGCAAATGCAGTCAAGAATGTCATCAGAATCAACATCACAAATATTTTTTTCATAAATAACTCCTTTCATAAGAAAATAACATGATGTTGATATATTTCAAGAGAATCAGCGAATGAAATCAGGATGGGAACTGTATGACCATGCAGGCACCTCTGTCGGTATTCTCTGCCATTATGCTCCCTTTCATGTGCTCTTCGATAACAAGCTTTGTCATATAAAGACCTATGCCTGTCCCTTTCCCTTCAGGTTTTGTCGTGTAATACGGGTCGAAAATTTTTGATTTAATATCTTCAGAAATCCCTGTGCCATTGTCGTATATATAAATACAGATGTTATTCTTTTCAGCTTTCAGTTGAATATCTATCTGACCGCTATCGACATTCCCTTTCTGGATATTCTCAGTAATAGCATCCACAGCATTATAGATAATATTCACCAGTGCCTGTTTGAATTCTCCCGGATATCCCTTGATCTTTGTCAGTCCGCAAGAGCACAACCCCCCCTCACTGATCAGGTTTTTACAGCCATTACTCTCCCTGCATTCACAGGTGATATCTACATTTATATGCCTCATAGCGAGCTGAGCGTCTATCAGCTTCACGATACCGACTATCTCATCTGCCACGTCGAATCCTACTATCTCTTTATCAGGTCTGAAAAAAACCTCTAAAATCATCTATAGTCTCAGACATATGTTTAATTAAATCCAGAGAATCATTTTTGAACTCAGCCAAACTCTCCTTGGATATATCCCCCCCTGATTCGAAATCAGAGAATACAGACTGAATATATAAGCCAAGAACATTTATAGGCTGTCTCCACTGGTGTGCGATAGCACTTATCATCTGCCCATGTCTGCCAGCTTCTTCTGTTCGAAGAGAACTCTGTCCTGCTTCTCTCTGATCTCAACTTCTTCTTTGACTCTCTCCTGAAGACATTCGTTGAGTTCACTCAGCTCCTTCTCCATCTCTACTCTCTGGGTCAAGTCCTGCAAGACACCGAGTATATTGCCGTCAGGAAGACGTTTAACATGAACCTGCATTTGATAAACTTTACCATGTTTTGAAATGTGAGGGTGTGTAGTGATAAAACCTTGACTGTAATTCTCAATATTATACTCAGCAGTGTCTTTTGACTCCTCAGGGATAAGATTCGTAATGCTCATCTTCAAAAACTCCGAGCGTGAATACTCGAATTTTTCGCAGGCTGCAGTATTGACATCCATGATCTTTTTATCCCTGTTGATCACAACAATAGCATCCGGAGAATTCTCTATATACGATCTATACTTCTCTTCGCTCACCGCCAGAGCCTGTGTCGTCACGACCAGATCAGTAATATCCCTATATATAGCAACAAGATATCTATCATGTATTTTAAAAACATAATTTTCTACATATAAAATCTGCTGACTGTCTACATAATGAGTAATTGGGCAGTGCTGCGGCTCTCCCGTATCCCACACTTCCCTAAACACTTTCAATAAGGGGGGGCTCTCATTGATCCCCCCCGGATATACCTGAGCCACCCGTTTCCCTCTGACTTCGGATATATCCAGACCACTGACACTCAGCCCGGCTCTGTTTAAAGATTTAAAGATAAAATCACCGTCAGCCGAACGTAAATACACAGCAACCCCCCCATCAGCCATATTATTGATTAACTCATCCAGCAGTATGTCTTTTTCCCTTTCTTTCACACCCTTTATTGCAAGGGCATAAAGATTTGCAATTTCACTCAGGAGGTCGATATCATGCTCAGCAAAACCGACACGGGAGTTCATCACAACTATCTGACCGACCAGTTCATTTTCCAGCATTACAGGGAAAGAAAGATGATTGGATATAATAATTTTCTTTCTGCCGTTTCTTTGCAGACAATCTATCTCTTCAGATTCATTATTTATCAACGGGATCAACCCTTTTAAGCTTGCACCGCAAAGCCCTTTGTATGATCCGTCAGTATTCAGCTTCAGCTCACCTGAACAAGCATCTTCAAACGATTTTTCATGCATTTTGCTTGTGGCATAGATACGGATATTCCTTGTATCCTCATCGACACAGCCCACATATCCATCCTCTGCACTTGTCAGTAAAACAGCAAAATCAAGAACTATGGTGGACATCTCTTCCATATTTATCCTTGCCTGAATCAGTTTTTCAGACAATATCCTGAGTGCTTTCTGTCCATCCTGTGCACGTGTTTTCTCTGTAACATCAGTGATTATGCTGTGGACAAACACTTTGTCCCCCCCTACTTTATGTACCGTGGGATAACTCTCGATCACTTTGATATGTCCGCTCGCCGTTCGATGCATAAAAGTATAAAAAAACTTCTCTGCTTTCACGACCTCAGATATATAACCCGCAACAGCCTCTTTCGATTCGATATTGATATCTGTGATAAGCAGTGAGGTGAGCTCCTGATAAGAATAACCGTAAAAACTGCACGCCGCAGGATTACCGTCCACAATCTCTTTTGTTTCCGCGTCTATGACTATCATAGGCACTTTCGAAATATTAAATATCTGACTATAGGAAGGCTGGCTGAATGACTGCTGAGTTAAAAAGAGATTAAACTGCTGCATATTTCCGGACTTATCGAATACTACATGACCGTCTATGACAACCGGTATGTAGCCGCCATTTGCATGTCTGAGCTCGAACACTTTGCTCTTTATGAAACCATTAGACTTGAAACCTGAATACTGCTTGTCGAATTCACTGCATTTATCAGGCTTTAGAAGGTCGGCAAAAAGCTCCCCCCCCTCTATTTCATTTCTCTTGTATCCAAATATCTTAAGGCATTTGTCATTTATATCGATCACTGCCCCCCCGGACGAATCCAGCGACAGATAACATGTGGATATATTTTCATACAGCCCTGATAAGTAATTTCCATCAATCATGATATCACCTAATAAAAGATGTGTTATTTATGTTTAATTGGGAATCTAGCTGTAAAGATTGTACCGACTTCAGAATTTGAGACGAAATCAACCCTACCGCCAAGATAATTCTCGGATAACAGTTTCATACTGTAAGTTCCAAGTCCTGAACCATTCGATTTTGTGGTGAATGTACGCTTAAAAATCTGCAGCTGGACATCATGAGGTATAACGCACTGATTGCGGACATGAAAGGCGACAAAACCGTCTTCAATTTCGGTCCATACATAAACAGTATCTCCGCCTTTTGAAGCCTCCAGTGCATTTTTGATCATGTTCGTAATTATTCTGGATACCAGAGACAGATCAGACCTGAACATGATATTCTCCATATCATCTTTGATCTCTATGTTAACATCACCCTTTGCACCGTAACATTTATAGAGGGCAACACATTTATCAACTATCTGTTTAGAACCTATCTCCCTCATCATAACAGGCAGTTCTTCTCTCTCGGCCTGCAGGAGAGTTCTGTATTCCTGTATTTCATTAACCATATCTGTACTGGACTGATGCAGAAGTTCGAGCATTTTTTTCAGGCATCTCAGACAGGGGGGGCTCTTCTTTAAAAAGATCGGTAACAGAGTATATACCGCTGGCAAGATTCATAATATCATGGAAGAAAATCTTCTCCAGTGCAGCTTTACGCTTAGAGTCGCTTATATCCTTGGCAGTGAAAAATGAAAGCTTTGTCCCTAAATAATGAAACGGCTTAGCAATAACCATAAGCTCATAGGACAAGCCTGAATTGATAGATATCCTGCACTCCTCTTCAGCCTCTTTGTCAGTCTCCTGAGAAGTCAAGATGGCATTAACAGCTCCGCACTGCAGACAAAACTCTGTTGTTCCACAGCCTGAAACATCACCGGAGTGAATACATCCGAGAGCTTCACCGGGGGGGCGTTTACCCAAAACATCTTTAACATTATCCGAACCTAAGAATTTCAGAAATGCTCTGTTAGTAAAGATTATCTGTCTATTCTGGTCGAGGATAAACATGATATCAGTAGACCTATCCAGCAGTTCTTGAATCACCGGGACTTGATTCAGCTGAATAAAAAGGTCATTTATCAGCTCATCAGAACTTCTGTCTGATGACGCATATCTAGTATCCATAATTCACCAACCTTGTATTTATCATCTAAAAATAACAGTAAAATGAATAAAAGACAATCTGATACTATCTCCAGGACTAACTTTGCTCAAAATAATTTTCTAAAATCAAACAAAAACGCTTTTTGTATTCTATTTTGGAACCACACCTCAGAACAAGCTATTAGCAAGGGTTACAAGTAACACTCACCTCTAAAATAAAACAGCAGCGTTAATAAAGCCACTATTGTTAAACGAATAACAGTAACAAAACCCGCTCTGCTGCCGCCTGACCAATACTTATACGAAATAACTATTGTTTGCAAAACTTTATATATACGATAGAGTTATACTCACTAAAAACAAACACCATCTTAATACTCATCAATAATAAAACACAAACACCATTTTACTAGCATTATTAGTTTTTCCTATGTGTTATACGTTTAATTTTTTATAAAATTTTTTAGCCAATAATTTTCACAATTGCAAAACACAAAATGCTTATTCACCAATAGAATAAGTTTATATGTTCATATATATGTACACTTTAGCATGATAATTATGAGTTAACAAAGTTTTACGTTTTTGACTTTGTTTTAAACATATGATACTGACATAATACACCTTCATTCGAGATATAGATAAAATGTATCATATTAGTAAATGACAAAAAGTTTATGGAGTTATAGATGCTTATAATTGCATGCATTAAACAAGTACCGGACACGACTCAGGTACAGATCGACCCTGTTACCAATACGCTCATAAGGGACGGAATCCCATTTATAGTTAACCCCCCCTATGACACCCACGCACTAGAGGAGTCTCTCAGGCTGAAAGATCAGTTCGGCGGCACTGTGGTTGTACTCACTATGGGACCTCCTAACGCAGAGGCAGCCCTCAGAAAGGCTCTCTCTCTCGGTGTTGACAGAGCGATACTCCTTTCCGACAGAGTTTTCGGCGGAGCTGACACACTTGCCACCAGCAAGGTGCTAACGGCCGCTATTGAAAAACTCTCTCAGGAGGATGAGGTAGGATTTGTTCTGTGCGGAAAACAGACTATTGACGGCGACACGGCTCAGGTCGGTCCCGGTATAGCAACAAGGATGAGTCTGGAGCAGCTTACACTCGTCGACAGGATCGAGAAGGTGGACTACACGGCTAAAAAGGTTACTGTCCGCAGAAAGCTTGAAGGCAGATACGAAAGGTCGAAAGCAGACTCCCTGCCATGATCACCGTTGTACGTGAAATAAACAGACCAAGATACCCGACAGTACCTATGAGACTCGCTCGGCAGATGCCAAGGTCGAGCTGTGGACAATTCGGTACTTAATCTGGACGTTAATAAAATCGGTCTGAAAGGTTCACCTACATGGGTTAGTAAAATCTTCTCACCGGAAAGAGATAAAGGGGGGGAGATCATCGGCGACGGCATAAACAAGCCTGAAGAGACCGCTGAACTGCTCATAGAAAAATTATTAGATAAAGATTTAATCAGTTTATAGAGGGAACAATGGCTAAAGTGAAAAAAAACCAAGGGGGGGTAAAGCAAGGCTGAAGGCTGACACCTGTATAGCTTGTGGAGCTAGGTGTGAGAGTGCCTGTCCGGTGGACGCCATCACAATGGACGATACCGAAGCACCTATTATCAATGAAGAAAAATGTATCGGCTGTATAAAATGTGTAAAAGTCTGCCCGGCAGAAGCTATTTACATGTATCTGACTGACGAAGAGAAGAAGATACTGGCTGAGCTCGAAAAGAGCGGTCAGCCTGAGGAAGAGGAAGAGCTGTCCGAAGAGGACAAGGCAATAGCCGAAATGCTCAAAAAATACAGAGGCGTCTGGGTCTTCATAGAGCAGACAGAAGGTAAATCAGCAAATGTATCATGGGAGCTTCTGGGCGAAGGGCGTAAGCTTGCCGATAAGCTCGATGTAGAGCTGGCAGCAGTTGTCATAGGCTCTGAAGTAGAGCACCTTTGCGGCGAGGCCTTCAAACATGGAGCTGAAAAAGTCTATATAATAGATGAACCTGTATTCAAATTCTATCGTACACAGGCTTATCACGAAGCTATGTGCGGACTAATAGAGAAATATAGGCCGGAGATCATCCTTATGGGTGCTACAGGAATGGGGGGGCGTGACCTCGCAGGTGCTGTGGCAACAGAGGTAGCAACAGGTCTCACGGCTGACTGTACGGGGGGGCTCGACATCGACGATAAACGTAACCTGATGCAGACCCGTCCTGCATTCGGCGGTAACATCATGGCAACCATCATGTGCGACAAGCACAGACCTCAGATGGCGACAGTCAGACCGCAGGTTATGGATATGCCGGAAGTAAATGAGAATAATAACGGCGAAATAATACGGGAAACATCATCAGTGCAGGAAGACAGCATCTTCAGCAAAGTCCTTGAGATCATCACAGACAAGAACAAAGGTGACGACGAAGACATCGCAGGTGCTGAGATTATCGTTTCCGGCGGACGCGGAATGATGAATCAGGACAATTTTAAAATCCTGCATGAGCTGGCAGACGAAATAGGTGCTACGGTCGGAGCATCCAGAAGTGCCGTTGATGCCGGATGGAAACCACACTCAAAACAGGTCGGTCAGACAGGTACAACAGTCAGACCTAAGATATATATTGCCTGCGGAATCAGCGGTGCTATACAGCACCTTGTGGGTATGCAGGATTCTGATGTGGTCATAGCTATTAACAGAGACAAGGAAGCCCCCCCTATCTTCGAAGTGGCAACCTACGGTATCGTGGGGGGGGATCTGTTTCAGATAGTTCCTGCTCTGACAAAGATCATCAGAGAACGTAAATCAGCAAAAGCGAGGACAGCATAATGATAAATTCAAGCACATTCTTAATAGTTTTTGTAGCGTCTATGCTCTTTTTCGCCTATAGCTGCTATAATAAATTCGGTCTTATCGCACTCGGAGCGAAGGACAACAGACTGATAATTCATCATCCCGTTTCGGCTCTATGATGAAAGATGCTGTAGGTCAGTCGAGGGTCGTTAAAGGTCCTTTCGGCATGAACCACGCTCTGCTGTTCTGGTCGTTCCTTGTCCTTGTGGTTCTGAATGCAGAGTTTCTCCTTAACGGCTAATCCCATCCATCAGCTTCAGGCTGCTGCCGACGGGACTTTACGCCGTGCTTTTTAACATATTTGACCTTGTGTCCGTCCTTGTCCTTGTGACTGTGGTTCTGGCACTGCTCAGAAAGTTATTCGCACCTCCTTACCCTGAGGCGAGATCATTCGAGGCTTTCTTTATCCTCTCTATGATCGCAACACTGATGATAGCCTACTTCTTCCTCCATGGTGCAGAGATAGCACTGGGTGAGGTAAAAGCCAGCAGTTTCATCTCAGGAATAGTGGCAAAAGGTCTGGCAGGAGCATCGCCTGAGTACATCCATTCATTCGGAAGCACATCGTGGTGGGTACACGCTATAGTTCTGCTTGTGTTTATGAATTTCCTTCCATACAGCAAACACATGCACGTAATCACTGCTCTTCCGAACGTATTTTTTTTAGAAGCTTTGATCAGCCGTTCCTTATGGAGAGAGAAGTATTTGAGAAGGATGCAACATACGGAGTCAGCAGAGTAGATGAGTTCAGCTGGAAAGACCTGCTGGATGTTTTCACATGTACAGAGTGCGGACGCTGTCAGGATAACTGTCCTGCACACCTCACGGATAAGCCTCTCAACCCGAGAGAGCTCATGCACATAATAAAAGATAACCTCAATGCCAACGGCAAGAATATAAAAACAGAAGGGGGGGCTAAAACTCCACTCATAGCAGACGGCAAAAACTCGGTATCAGAGGATACAATATGGTCGTGTGTCACATGCGGTTCATGTATGTCATCTTGCCCTGTCTTCATTGAGCAATACCCTAAGCTCATAAAGATGAGGAGACACCTTGTAGAGATGGAGGCTAAATTCCCTGAAGAGCTTCTGAACCTGTTCGAGAATATGGAGCAGAGGAGCAACCCTTGGGGGGGTATAGCACCTTCCGAGCGGACAAAATGGTGCAGTATGATTGACATAAAAGAATATAGTGAGGAGACGGAGTATCTCTTCTTCGTGGGCTGTGCAGGAGCTTTCGATTCCAGAAGCAAGCAGATATCTGTGGCTCTCACTCAGGTTCTTGACGCTGCAGGCGTATCATACGGAATACTGGGTAAAGACGAACTCTGCTGCGGAGATTCTGTCCGCAGACTGGGCAACGAATACCTCTTCGAAAAGATGGTAAAACAAAACATTGAAGTATTTAAGGAGAAGGGTGTCAAAAAGATCATAACATCCTGTCCGCACTGTTTCTCAACACTCAAGAACGACTATAAGCAGTTCGGCATTGAGCTTGAGATCATACACCACAGTGACTTAATAAGCCAGCTCATCAAAGACGGTAAACTGGAGCTTAAAAATACTACAAACGAAAAGATAGTGTTCCACGATTCCTGCTATCTCGCAGACACAATGATATCTATGAGCAGCCGAGAGAGATTATCAAATCGGCAGGCGGTGAAGTTCTTGAAATGGACCGCAACTATGATAAGTCATTCTGTTGTGGTGCAGGCGGCGGACGCATGTGGATGGAAGAGGACCTCGGAAGTCGTATCAACGTTGACCGTGTTCAGCAGGCTATCGACCAGTCACCTGATTCTATATGTGTGTCATGTCCATACTGTATGACAATGTTCGAGGACGGACTTAAAGACCTCAATAAAGAGGCAGTCAGAGTGCAGGATATAGCAGAGCTCACAGCAAAAGCTATTAGCTAGCACTTGAAGCGATTTCAATAAAGCATACACTCATACCCCCCCTTTATACGGGATATGGGGGGGGTGTTTTTATGTAAGGGCATATAAAGCTCGCTTGTCTTTCCTCATCTTCTCTGACATAATTTCCCCCCCCATGAAGCAGAGCTATATCAACGAAATCAAGAATTACTCATTTATCACGGCAGGGTCTATTATACTTGCTATCGGGATTGTGGTCTTCTTCATCCCGGTTCAGATAGCGACAGGCGGAACACCCGGTATTGCGATCATACTGCACTACATAACAGGTATGCCAACAGGTATGCTTATGACTGCTGTCAATATCCCGCTTCTCATAGCAGGCTTCCGCATGCTCGGTAAAGGTTTTGCCGTCCGTACCGTGATAACGATTGTACTTTCATCCATATTGATTGATCTCTTCTCAGAGGTTGTAAAACTTCCGCAGATTACCGAAAGCACCATGCTTGCGACACTCTACGGGGGGGGATATGTGTCGGTGCAGGGGGGGTCGGGTTGATTCTGAAAGGGAACGCCTCAGCAGGCGGTTCGACAATAGTAGCGAGGCTCATAGCAGAACGCACCGAGATAAAGCCGGGGGGGCAAACCATCATGTTTATCGACCTGATAATTATCACATCATCAGGTTTCATATTTAACGATATAGAAAAAGCTCTCTGGTCGCTCATCAGTATCTATGTCACGTCTAAGATAATAGACATGATATTAACAGGTGCTCCGTCTGAAAAGGTTGTCCATATTACAACCGCCAAACCTGTCGAACTTAGCAAATTTATAAAAGAACAGATAGGAAGATCAGGAACTATCATACATGGTCAAGGGCTGGACGAAACAGAAGAAAAGAATATTATCTTCATGGTAGTAGAACCCAGAAAGATTAACCGCCTGCGGGAAATCATCAAAGAGTACGACCCCCCCGAAGCGTTCATGGTGGTTATGGAAGCAAGAGAGCTTCTCGGCCGTGGTCACGGTGGTTAACAACTGCCTGCATTGTCACGCCACACCACCTCCGATGGTTAGCATCAGCAAATCAATAACAGATAGTAAGCTACCTGACAAAAATCATCTACCTATACTTTAAAGCCAGTGCAACCCTGTCTCTCAGACCTGTTTTGTTAAATATAGACGTCATATGTGCCTTCACTGTACGCACGGTGATATCCATCTCTTCGGCTATCTCTTTGTTAGTGAGTCCTGCCGCAACACACTTGGCAACCTGAGCCTCACGTTCCGATAGATCATCCATCGACTCCTGATCACTGCCGTTCCCGGGTATAGCAGTAATAAGCCTGCTTATAATAAATGGCGGCATCCATACCTGTCCGTTCCTGACAGATTCCACAGCCTGAGCAAGATTACCTGCGTCCATCATCCTGTTGCCGTAACCTCTGATTCCGAAACGCATCAGCTTGAGTGCTTCATTAAACTTAGGCACACCTGTAACCACCAGCACATTGCATTTAAGCTGTGTCAGGTCGAAAGGGGGGGCGACATTAGTAATATCTACGATAGCGATATCCTCAGGCTTTTCCGTGAGAGTGTGCCTCAGCTCACGAAAGCTCCTCAGATTTTTTATCCGCTCACCTTTAAAAGCCTCTGAGCATGATTCTGCAAAAAAAACTTGTCTGTACTAAGGGTTATAATCATTACCTTTCCCTCAAAGCGTTATATTTCGCACGTAAAATCGGCTTCATCAGGTATTGCATTACGGTCTTCTTCCCTGTCACTATGTCTGCGATAACAGTCATACCGACCATGATATTCTTCCTGTTATCATCTTCGCCAAGGTAACTTCTGTCGGTCTTTATTCTGACCAGATAGTAATGCTCCTGCTTTTCATCGACGATAGTATCCGCGCTGATGTGTACAACCTCACCGGCCAGTCCGCCATATATTGCAAAATCATAAGCTGTCAGTTTTATAACTGCACTTAGCCCGGGATAAATAAAAGCGATATCAGAAGGTTTTATCTTCGCCTCCACTAATAACGCATCATCATCTGGCACTATTTCCAGAATATCCATACCCGGCTTAACCACTCCGCCTATTGTGTTGACTAGGAGTTGGTTCACTGTTCCGTCCACAGGTGATCTCACCTGTGCTCTATTAACTCTATCCTCTATAGCAACCTGAGAAGATCCGAGTCTCTTGATCTCTGCCAGAACTTTATTCAGTTCTTCCTGAGCTATACTCTTCTGCCTTGCCGTAGTTTCACTTACCATATTTCTTATTTCGGCCTCTTTCGACTTTATGGTATCTATGGACTTTTCGAGGGACTCCAGATCATTCTTGTTCTCCAGCTCTCTCTGCTGCAACTGAAGATACTCAACCTCGGAGACAAGCCCTCTTTTAAACAGAGGGAGTGTCAGCTTAATCTCTTTTCTGATTAGCTCACGTGTGGTACGCAGGTTCTTAATATTAGCTCTTGCGTCTTTCATCTCAATCTGCTTCTGCCTGAGCCTCTGACTTAGTGCAGCCAGTTCACTTTGATTCCTGTCGGCGTTTATCCTGTATAGCCTTTGCTCTTCTCTAACCAGCTCGGGGGGGTAAAGTTCCATAGCCTCCTTATCAGCCTTAAACTTTTTCCCTTCCGCCTCTGCTCTAAGCCTCACCAGCTTTGCTTTCAGCTCGTTCTCACGGGATTTATTCTCTTCGAAAGAAGACCCGAAACCTGTATCATCTATGGTCAGAAGCACCTGCCCTTTCTTGACATGCTCCCCCCCTTCTTTAACCAGTATCTCTTCGACTATTCCGCCTTCAAGGTTCTGCACCACCTGTATCTGACGGGACGGGATCACACGCCCCCCCATACCTCTGGTCAGCTCGTCCACCTCTGCTATATTTGCCCACACGATAAAGGCTGTTATCAAGGCAGTCATAACATAAAGGACAATGGACAGCCTGACAGGGCTCTTTTGCATCACCGCAGCATTTAAGCTCTTCATGAAAGCTATGTCCTGCTTGGAAATCTTCTTGTTTTTTTATAGATTGATGTTTTTTTCACACCTTTCATTTGCTCTTCCCTAGTTTTTGAAGAACCTCATTCTTAGGTCCATCCATAACGATTTTTCCGCCGTCCATAACAATAAGTCTGTCGACTATTGCAAGTATGGATGGCTTATGTGTAATAACGATTGTCGTTTTACCTTCTGTCGCTTTTTTTTCAGATTCTGGATAACTTTCGCCTCAGTGGTGAAATCCATAGAATTAGTCGGCTCATCAAGCAGCACGATAGAGCTGTCTGTCAGCATGCTCTGGCAACACCAACCGCCTGCCTCTGACCGCCCCGAAAGATTAGCTCCACGCTCACCTACAAAAAGATCAAGCCCCCCCATAGGGTGCTTATCGGTAAACGTATTAACGTTACCAACTTTGACTGCCTCTAAAATTGCCTCATCATCGGAATGCGGAGCTTTAAAAACAATATTCTCCCTCACTGAGCCTGAGAAGAGGGTCACATCCTGAGGCACATAACTAATGTTATGTCTCAGATCTGCAGGATCCATCTGCTGTATATCTATACCGTCCACGAAGACTGACCCCCCCTCAGTCGGTTCATACAAACCGAGTATCAGCTTGCTGAAAGTAGATTTCCCTGAACCCACCTGACCGATGATACCTATCCGTTCGTTCGGATTTATCTTCAGGTTAATCCCTGACAAGACAACATTAGTCTCCTCAGGATAAGAAAAACTTACATTCTTAAACTCTACCGCACCTTTGAAAACAGGTCTGCGAAGGAAATTCTTCTGCTCCGGTCTCTCCACATCCTTTGCCATCAGATCATTAAGTCCGCTCAGTGATGTTTTCATCTGCTGATAGTTTGAAAGGAGTGAGGCCACCTGCGACATAGGTGCAATGGTTCTAGACGACAGTATAACCGTCGCAATGAGACCACCCATTGTCAGGTCGCCCTGTTTTATAAGATAGACACCCGTAACTATTATCCCCCCCACTGTAGAAAGCTGAGTGAAAAAGACGGATACGGATGAGAGTGAGTTTGACAGCATTCTCGATTTCAGACTCTTCCCTGCGATGTCACCTGTTCGCTCTTCCCAGCCCCCCCACTGAACGGAGCTGTTTGCGTTAAACGATTTGATATTCTCCAGATTGGAAAGAGCCTCTATGAGCAGTCCGTTCCTTCTGGCGGATGATTCATATGTGCTCTCTATACTCTTCTGGAGCGGCTTTCTGACTATCAGACTGTAGCTTATAATAGCTATGATGATAGCTATCGGAACGACAACAAGTGCTCCAGCCACATAGAATATCACCAGTAAGAATATAATAACAAAAGGGAAATCTATAAATGCCACAAGGGCACTCGACGAGTAGAAAGATCTGATACTGTCGAAGTCTTTAATGTTGTTTGCAAACGAACCCACAGATTTAGGCTTCTCTTTCAGCTTTATGTTCAGAGCCTGCTCAAATATCTTGGAAGATAAGATTACGTCACTCTTTTTCGCTATTACTTCCAGAAAATAGGTTCTGATAAATTTCAAAAACAGGTCGAAAGAGTAAACGACAAACATCCCCCCCAATGCAAGAACCCAAAGGGTATCAACGGCATTATGCGGGATGATTCTGTCATACACATTCATAGTAAACAAAGGTCCGACCACCACAAAGATGTTGATCATCAATGAAGCCAGAATAACATTGCCGTATATCCCTTTGAATCTCCAGAGTGTCCCGAAAAACCAGTTTTTATTATCATCTTTCACATCATCGTCATACTCAGGACGCCTATCCACATAAAGCCTTTTCAGAAAGAATGCGAAGCCCATATACTCTTCGTTCAGCTTGTCCAGAGTGATCTCCTGCGGTGTCTCATCGATCTGAGGGACAATTATCTCTGCCGTGCCGGCTTCGGTGTCCATTGCCGTGATGACACACGCACCGTCATTCTTCAACAGCAGTATAGCGGGCAGAACAACAGTCGGAATCCCCCCCTTAAGCTTACGCTTAACCAGAGATGCACTGAAGCCTGCTCTTGCCGCAGCTCTGGAGAAGTTAGCCTTCCCCCCCCTTCCATGGAAAACAGCCTCTGCCTGATCTCAGACGGATCGAGAGGCAGGCCGTGGGAAAGTGCCTCTGACGTTGCAGGTTTATAATTCAGTTTCGTCAATACAATAAGGCATTGCATCAACGGATCTAAGTTGGTGTTGCTACTCATTATTATCTACCAATGGATTGATTCCCGAGACTCCGCGTCCCTGAAAATATTTAATATTATTATCCTCAAGCTTACTCTTCAGCTCGTCATTATCTATCTTTGTCGCTATAAGCATTATGCCAAGCGATTCTGTTATTGTTTGCAGGGATTTAAGAGCACCGCTCACTTCACCCTCTTCACCATCCATAAGAAACTCATAGTCAACTTTCAGATAGTTTGGTTTGAGCATTTGCAGGTTTTCAAGGGATGTCTGGCTCATGGTGAATCTGTCCACCCCCCCGAACGTAAATCCGAGCCCTTTGATCAGCCCTGTGAAATCCAGACATATGTCCAGATGCGACCTGATGGCACTGTCTGATATCTCAAAAGTCAGCCTCTCACTAAGATGCTTGCCTGATACAAGCAGCTTTCTGAACCATGAGAATGAAGCTCTGTCGTTCAGAAACATATCAGTTATATTAATGGCAAGTGTGCTGTTTTCATTACTGCTGAGAAACTCCACAGTCTTTTCGAGTACATACCTGTCCAGATTGTTTGCCAGATTGAGACTCACCACCATAGGCATAAAATATCCTGCCCTCTGCACAGTCCCGTCTGTGTCAACCATATTGACATATATCTCCTGATGAAGCTCACCAGTCTCAGAAACAACAGCCTGAGAGGTGAGGACAAACCTGTTATTCTCAAGAGCCTCTTCGATCATATTCTTCCATTCCATCTTGCCGAGGACTACCTGTGAACCGTCATCCTTAAACCGCTCAACAAACCCCCCCGATTCACGCTTTTAGCCACGGTTATGGAGTAATCCACTTTCGATAGAACATTCCCCCCCATATTCTCTTCGTATTTATAAGGTGCTGAACCGCAATATATCGTCAGCATGTCTTTAAGCTGTTCATTGCCGTCTATCACACTCTTAATCTGTTTGGTTATCTCTGTCGCCACTTTGACAGATTCCCCCCCCTGCTCCACGGCAGGCAGGATCAAACCGAACTCCTGCTGGTTCATGAATGCAGGAACGGAATTAGGTATGTGTCCGGAGGCCGATACCACTATATCTTTGCAAGTCTTGAAAAAGTCGTTCATCACAGGGTGACCTGCTTCCATGATCGCCTCATTCACTCCGCCCAAAGAGAAAAACATTATATCGCCGGTCGAGTTCTCATCATCCGATTGCAGAAAATAATTAAGTTGTTTTATGAAATACTTACGATTGTAAAGACCTGTCTGCTGGTCTTTATACAGCAGTTCCTGATAGTTTTTCAGAGCTTCGATTTCACGGTTGTATATAGTCTGAGATTTCTCGACCATCGAATTCATGGTGATAACCACCTGCTTCATCTCAGGTGTCGACGGTATATTCTCATTGATTATGAATTCATTATTCTCAATAGCCTCTGCCTGCTGCTGTACTGCATTCAGAGGTCTGAATATCAACTTGAGCACCACAGACGTTACACCTAAGGATACCACCCCCCCTATGACAATGAACGACAGCCCCCCCAGTGATTTAAACGTGTCCCATAGTCTGATGTAAGACAGCCCCCCCGGATGCCCCCCCTTCACCGAAAGAGTTCCGAAGATACTCCAACCGCTCGAAATCTGTGCTTCCGCAGGAATATTTTCGAAGTTTATAAGATTAACAAAGAATTCAGGGACGCCTTCAATCTTCGGCTCTTGCGATATCTTTTCAATAACTTTGCCTTCTCCATCCACCAGTTTTATCTCTTCGAAGTAACCGCCGTCAAACATAGCACGCATAGTTGTGGTTATAGCGGCATTATCATCCGTGACGGCACTGAGAGAGAGAGAGAGAGTGAATTCGCTGTATTTTTTGCATTGGAATAAAGCTGTGTACGGACGAAATCTTTTGTATTGTCAAAGTTGATTTTAAGCACAATAGCAAGGGTAACCATTAGTAGTAGAGTAATAAATATCTGGATCTGCCTGTAAAGTGTCATAGCATTACCTCTTTAGTATCTCAAGATCAACCGATTTTAATTTGCTAACATTCTTTGACTGTGTGGGATCGACCCTCTTACCGAGACCTTTCTGCTTCTGCAGGAAGAGATCATTAGCCGTAAAGCTGTATACAGGTACAAGGTCAGTCCTTTTGGTAGCCGGCTTTATCTGTTTCACATAGTTGTCCAGAACAAAAGGGACAGTTCCGGACTTCTTATAATAAGTAACAACAAGGTGTGCCTCGTCGGCATAACCTTTCGCTTTAACATAAGTCAGGAAGAGCTTCTTCTCAGGAACACCAAGCTGGATCAGAGTCAAAAACTTTGCAACTGCATAATCCTCGCAGTCACCCTGCCCTACCCCCCCCAAGAACTCTAATCTGCTTGCCCAATAATCGCTTTTACCCCCCCAAGTCTTCTGATCCGACTTATACATAAGCTGATTAAAAAAAACTATTTATCTTAATAACTTTCTTATCTTCTGTCTCGGCAGAGAGCTCATCCATCAGTGTCAGGAGAGCTTCGAGCCTTTTTAACGCAGAATCCCCCCCATACTTTCCGCCGAATGACTTCATCTCTGCATCAGGCACATAAAATTTGTGCTGTGCACTTATGCATACTGCACTCAGCGAGACAATTAAAAATACGAGGACTAAGCTCTTTATGTTCAATATTCTACTCTTGCTATTTTATTATGTGCAGCCTCAGCTCTATTCTTCTATTCTTCTTTCTGCCTGATCTGGTTTTGTTACTGAATTGAGGTTCGCTCTCCCCCCCTTTACCATAGGCAACCATCTTTTTCGAATCGATACCAAGCTTCACCAGCTTATTATATACGGATTTTGCCCTTTTGGCTGATAGTTTACGATTAAAAGCAGCTCTGCCCGAGCTATCCGTATGTCCTATAATCTCAAGCTTATAGTTATTTAACCTGCCGACCTTGCTTGCAATATCCTCTAGGAGGGTCTGAGATTTAGGGAGCAGCCTGCTTGAATTAAGTTTAAAAGGGATGCTGTAGGACTTACTGATCTCCTCAGCAATCTCCTCATCAGTCAAAAGAGATTCCTCTTTAAGGGTCTCCTCAGGTCCGCCCAAAGCCTCAACTTCAACAGCAGGCTCCGGTTCTAAAACGCTTTCAGGTTCACCAAGGGACTCAGGTTCACCGAGAGATTCAGGTTCGCTAAGGGATTCTTCTTTAAGAACAAGAGCTTCATCAAGCTGTTCAGCCCCCCCTTTAGGTTTTATATATGGGTCTATCGTATCAGGTCTTGTATAACCGACATCAACCTGCTGGACTTTTGTACATCCAAACCTGCCTGTTTCAGAATTGAAAAGGGAGTTGTCACACTGATCTATCTCGTCAATCACCTTATCACTGTCTCTGTTGTTATTCAGATTGCCGTACCCTTTCAGCATATCGAGTTTTATCTTTTTCTCACGAAGACCGACTTTACTCTGTATTTCAGTCTCATATAAATAAAGCAGAATACCTGTAATGTGCAGAACCTGTAATGGGACGCCAGCATAGAGAACTTAGATTCTACCAAGGCTTTATGGGCTCTCTGATATTCATTCTCCATGTCAAGCAGCTCGAGCAATGTCCTTCTGCCAAGCTGATATTCCTCTTTAAAGGCCGCGAGAGTTTGTGTATTCAGTTCGACATATTCATTAAGGAAAGAATATTTCTTCTCTTCGGCAGCTTTTATATTCCATGCGAGCCTCACGCTTCGTTGAGATTTCTGCGTTCAACATACGCCCTTTCGTGCTCTTTAAGGATTTCACTATAGTTTTTCTTTTTTTTCCGCCGCCCTTTTGCCGCCATCATAAAAATCATAATTAAGATAAAGCATGGCACTGTATGAGGTGGTATCTCCCACGTCGCCGCCCGTGTTATTCTTATAGTCGGCTCTCAGTTCAGCATCTATTGTCGGATGATAGAGTGATTCTGTTCTTTTGAGTGAATACTTCTTAGCCAGCACATTATATTTAGCAACCTCTATCGCAGGATAGTTTTCGAAGGCGAAATCCACAACAGCATCCACATCTGCCGCCAGATTCTCATTGAAATCAGGCTCCATCAACTGTCTGGGGGGGTCAACAAAACGACCGATATTCTTATGGAGTCTAACTGCCGCCTGCTTGAGGTTCTGCTGTTGAGATATAAGGTTTGCTCTGGCAAGTGCCAGTCTCGACTGGGCATTCAGAAGGTCAGACTGACGACCGAATCCCGAGTCAGTCTTCTGTTTTATCTGGTCAAGTATCTGAGCCTGTGTATATACATTATCATTAGCCAGCTTAAGCAGCTCACGTTCTTTTATCACATTCAGGTAGTTTTCAGATGTCTCCAGAAATACGGAATTGGCGATATCAAGGGCGTTATATGCGGCTGCCATGGTCATGGCTTTTGTTTCATTCACGTAATGGTCAGTCCCCCCCTTACCTCTGTAAAGATTCTGTTTAGCATAAACTCCTGCAGTACTCACAGTCAGGTTTTCCTGCTTTTCATTTGACGCGACACCGTCTGTAATTTCCTGACCGACCGACAGTTTTGTACCTATTTTTGGTCTATAGTCGCTTTTAACGGACTCTATTTCATGCTTTCTGATTTCGTATGATTGTATAGCTTCGATAATTTCGGGATTGGACTGAACAAGCTCACGGAGTACACTCTCAAGCGAAAGCGGCTCAACAATTAAGCTCGCTTCTGCTCGCGGCGGATGAAAAACAAAGTTAGACATCAACATCGAAAAAATGACTATTCCAGTAAGTACACGCTCAAAGCGATTCGACATATGAGACCTCTAGTTTACTTTTCTTAATTGTTCGCAGCTATGGTTCTGTCTATCAACTAACTGCTGTCTTAAACTGTATCGTCCCCCCCACGCAGAAAAATAAAAAAGCTTATATGCATCGATTAAATCTAATATGCATAATATTACGTAAATAAACTATATACCCTTTTATCACTATGATAAAGATGTAAAAATCTTTTACATCAGGGTGATAAACGGGGGGGGATAAAGCCATCCGTACTGTCTTTTACAGCCCTGTCATCGCAAGATAAGGGAGCGGTTCGGCATATGTCGGATGAGCATGCATAGTCTGCTTCAACTGCGAAACAGTCAGCCCATTCTGCACAGCCATAACTATCTCATGTATAATTTCAGTGGCACTCTCACCGACGAGCACACCACCCACTATCGTATTATTCGTCTTATTCGCAAATAACTTAAATAAACCAACATCTGTCTTATCGGTAATTGGTCTGCCTTTCATCAATCCGGGAACATAAAGCTCTTTAACACTGTCGTCTGCTTGTGTAATCCCCCCCGTCGATGCCATCTCAGGATAAGAGAACACAACCCTCGGCACAGCCCTTTCGTCAAGCTCCATGCTCTTATCTTTATTTATATTTGACGCAACCACCTCGCCCTCATAGGCAGCGGAATGAGCAAACATATTTCCGCCTATAGTATCGCCTGCGGCAAAAATATTAGGATTTGAAGACTGTAAAAACTCATTAACCTTCACAGCCCCCCCTTTCTCTGTCTGTACATTTGCTTTATCGAGATTCAGCGTTTCTATATTAGGTTTACGTCCTATACTGACCAAAACCATGTCATAAAGTTCAGTATCATCCCCCCCCTTTGAACGCTACAACGGCTTTACCGTCAACCGTCTCTATGCTTTCAACTGCGACCCCCCCTACAGCCACTTCTATCCCCCCCTGTGCCTCAAAGCGTTCTTTCAGCATAGCGGATGCATCCGCATCGTCATTCGGGATCAGCTGATCAAGAGCCTCGACAACCTTAACCTCACTGCCGAAAGTGTTATACATAGTTGCAAACTCGCAGCCTATAGCACCTCCGCCTATTATCAGCAATCGCTCAGGGAGCTTCGTGTTTTCGAGCATCATATCGCTGTTCAATATCACTTCACCGTCGAACGGAGCAAAAGGCAGTTCTCTGCTGACAGAGCCTGTGGCAATTACTATCTTATCTCCGAAGACAACCTCAGTAGAACCGTCCTCTTTTCTAACCACAATCTCGTTTGTAGATTGGAACTCTCCGCGACCGAATAAGAGGTGAGCACCTGAGTTTTCAGACATCATCCCCCCCACACCCATGCGAAGCTTTGCGATCCCTGCATCCACAGATGCTTTGACCTTTGCCAGATCAACCTTCTCTGTTGATACGGATAGTCCGTATACATCAGCCTTCTTTGAATATCTGTAAACAGAAGCCGCCTTCAGATATGATTTAGTAGCATACAGCCTGCATTCAGACAGACTCCGCCGAGTCTCTCTTTTTTTATCATTTATTATACATACCTTTTTACCCGATTTAACCAGACGAAAACCTGCATCAAGCCCGGCAGGCCCACCGCCAAGCACTACAACATCAAATTTATTCATTATACTCTCCTAATTAACTTATTACTGTTTCCCATACCACTTCGCTCAGAGTCGGATGTCCATGAACGCAACCTGCAAGATCACCTACAGTCATGCGGTTTTTGACCAAAGGGACAAATTCATGCACAAGCTCCGTAGCCGATTTCCCTACAACACAAGCACCTAATATCACACCTGAATCTGCATCTGAAATTACTTTCACAAAACCCTCACCTGCACCATCGATGATTGCCTTACCGTTTGGCTTAAAAAGGTTTTTCTGCACATTTATATTGAACAATTCTTTTGCCTGCTCCTCTGTGAGCCCTACTGCCCCCCCCACCTCAGGATAAGAGAATACCACTCTCGGCACTGCTGTCCTCTCAGGCATTTTATGGTTGCCGTTGACGATATTTTTTTTGCCGCACACATAGCCTCATCATAGGCGGTATGTGCCAGCATCCAGCCGTCCGCCACATCACCTGCGGCATATATATTCTCTGCTGTTGTCTGCATATGCTCGTTCACTTTTATATGCCCGTTTTCAAGCTGAACACCTGCGTTTTCAAGTGCAAGCCCTTCAACGTTCGCACGCCTTCCCACAGCCAGCAGTACGAGGTCGAACTCATCTTCACGCTCTTTTTTACCTGAAATTAGCCCCCCCTTAACTTTATCGTCGACATACTCCAGAGATTTTACGATGTATCCTGTTTCAGAAGTAATCCCTGCTTTTTTTGAATTCACGCTTAAGGGTCTTCCCTACCTCTGCATCTTCATTAGGAAGCAGCTCAGGCATAGGTTCTACGATGGTCACACTGCTCCCCCCCAGCCTGCTATAGAAAGTGGCAAACTCACAGCCGATAACACCGCCGCCAATAATCAACAGCTTCTCAGGCAGTTTCTCATTCAGAAGGATTTCACGGCTGCTCAATATCTTGTTGCCGTCAGGCTTGATATCAGGGAGTACCGACGATAAAGACCCTGTGGCAATTATTATGTAATCAGCCTCGATCACGCCATCAGAAACAGCCAGCCTGTTCTCGTCAATAAAAGAAGCCTCCGACTCGTAAACATCTATCTTTGCACGCTTTATTGTTCCAGCTAGCCCATTGTTCAGCAGCTCGACATTAGCACGCATCTTCTCGTTTATCAGCCCCCCCAGATCAAAACTGCGTTCTCCGGTTCTGATACCGTATTTTTCTGCATTTTTTACACTTAGAAAGACTTCGGACGATTTAAGGAGTGATTTAACGGGTATGCAACCTTCATTGAGGCATGTACCTCCGAGGTGCTTGATACTTTTATCTATTATACAGACACTCTTGCCGAGTTCGGACAGTTTTAGTGCAGATTTATATCCGGCAGGTCCACCGCCAATAACAGCAACGTCATATCTATTCATTTATTTATACCCCCCCTCTGCCATATAGGAACTGCGGACATAAGGTCCGCTCTCCACATGCTTAAACCCAAGCCCTAATGCGAAACCTTTCATCTTTTCGAACTTAGAAGGTGTGATGTATTCCGCAACAGGCTGATGATTCTTTGACGGAGGGAGATACTGCCCTATGCTAAGGTAGCTCACACCTGCGTTTCTGATATCCTCCATAACCTCCATGGTCTCATCACACAACTCGCCCAGCCCGAGCATTATCCCCCCCGACTTAGTGAGCATCCCCCCCATCTCGGCGGCTCTTTTTAGCAAGTCTAAGGAAAGCTGATAGTCAGCCCCCCCCTTTCTAATATCATATAAGGACTCAACTGTTTCTATATTATGCCCGAATATATCAGGCTTAGCTTCAGCTATTATTCTAAGTGCTCCCTCATCCCCCCCTCTGAAATCAGGCACGAGTATCTCTATCCTGACATCGGGTGACAGCTTTCTGATAGCAGCTATCGTCTTTGCAAAATGCCCTGCACCGTAGTCAGGGAGGTCGTCCCTTGTGGGGGGCTGGTGATAACCACATGCTCCAAGCCGAGTTTATGCACCGCCTTTGCCACATTGGAAGGCTCATCGTCATTCGGCTGCTGCGGAATATCATTAGACACATTACAAAAAGTACATGCTCTGGTACACGCTGTCCCAAGGATAAGGAAAGTCGCACGTCCGCATGAAAAACATTCCGAGATATTCGGACATGACGCTTCTCTGCATATCGTGTTCAGATCTAAACCTTTCAGCATTCTGCCCATATCTTCGTGGGCTTTAAAATCAATTTTCTTCTTCAGCACTCGGGCTTCTTTTTAATCTTCATTCGCGTTTTGATTCCAGTTTATATTGTTATACTTATTCTTAAGCAGCTCTTTCATTGTCGCCGATTCTTTTGCAGTAAGCCGACTATCTATCAATCTTCCGAAAAACGAATGACGCATCATAGCAAACATCTCACTATAGCTTTCGGTAATCTCAAGCTCCCTCAGAGATGTAGAACTTGCCAGCAGATTATCGGGCTTATCAAGAAGCAGTGCCGATGCCTCGTCTATACAGTTTTCGACAGGGATAGAGCCATGCTGAAAGACTGCATGTTTAAGCCATTTCTGAGCATTGCCTCCAATCTTTCTGCCGTTTATTATGATGTCGTACTGCTCGTTCCCTGCAAAACAGAAATTCTCTCTTCCGCCGAGTTTCCCCCCCTGTTCCAGATTAAGAGCAAAGTCGGCATCCAGCCCAAGCCTGCGGTAAAACTCCAGAAGGAAGCCGCAAATCTTTCGATAAGCATCCGTGGGCTTTCGACCCGTGCCCAGATGTTCGGGCGAGCAGACAATACTATAAGTCAGCTCATTATAATGATATATCATTCCGCCGCCGGTTATCCGTCTCACAACGTCGACACCCTGCTCTTTGCATTTGTCGATATTCAGAAAATCCGACAGCTTTTGAAACCTGCCCACAGAAACTGCGGCAGGCTCCCAGCCGTATAACCTCAACACAGGAGAAGACCCTTCTTCAAAATTCAACAGAAGAGCCTCATCCAGTGCCATATTCTCATAGCCGCTCAAAAATCCTGTATCGATAATTCGCCAATCAGGCATCTTTCCGGTATCTCACATTTACTTGTCTGGCGGCTGTGTTTCGTCAAGCCTTGTAACAGGTCTCGTCACAGGTGCTGCGTGCAGAGAGTCAGGGTCGGTGTCTGCAATGCCTGCAATCTCTATCATAGCCTCTATAAATCTATCCATAGTCTGCTTACTCTCGGTTTCCGTAGGTTCGATCATCATTGCCTCAGGGACAATAAGCGGAAAATAAACGGTAGGCGGATGAAAACCTCTATCTATAAGAGCTTTTGCTATATCGAGTGCATGAACACCCTTTTCCACCTGACGAGATGCAGAGAAGACACACTCATGCATACATGTCATATCATAAGGAAGCTCATAATATGGTTTCAGCTTATGCATCACGTAGTTGGCATTCAGCACAGCCTTTTCCGCCACATCTTTAAGCCCGTCAGAACCCATCATTAATGCATAGGTATACGCCTTTACAAGTACGCCATAGTTGCCGAAATATGATGTGATCCTCGGATTTTCTTTGTTATATGTAATGCTGAACTTATCTCCGTTCTTCACAACCCTTGGCTGAGGCAGAAAAGGTTCAAGCTTGGCACTGCAACCTACAGGACCTGCACCCGGACCGCCGCTGCCGTGTGGAGTTGCATAGGTCTTATGCAGATTCACATGGACAACGTCAAAGCCGAGATCACCCGGACGGACTTTACCCAGAATAGCATTCAGGTTAGCTCCGTCATAATATAAAAGGGCATCATGTGCATGAGCCACTTCGCTTATCTCTTTAATATATGGATTAAAAACGCCGAGTGTGTTCGGATTTGTCATCATAACAGCCGCAACCTCGCCGTTCATCTTCTCTTTAAATTCATCCAGATCCATGTCGCCATAGTCGGCAGTCTTCACGGTAATTATCTCATACCCCCCCATCATGGATGCTGTGGCAGGATTTGTCCCATGAGACGAATCAGGCACTATTACATATTTCTTTTTATTACCTTTAGCCCTGTGATAGCTGGCGATCAGCATAATGCCCAGCATCTCACCATGTGCACCTGCAAGCGGCTGTAAGGTTGTGGCACTCATCCCCCCCGTCACTTCGGACAGGTGGTTCTCCAGTTCGTATATAAGCTCTAATCCACCCTGACACATTTCAAGTCCGCCTGAGACAGGCATCATAGGGTGAATGGATGCAAACCCGTCAAATCTTGCAACGGTTTCGCATACCTTTGGATTGTATTTCATAGTACATGAACCGAGAGGGTAAAAGTGCGTATCCACAGAAAAATTCTTCAGTGAAAGGTTTGTATAATGGCGGATAACATCCAGCTCCGAATACTCGCCAATCTCAGCATATTTAACTCTCTTAAGGTTTGTCGGCATATCAACGGCAGGAACATCCATAACAGGGAGCTCACGCCTCTTCTCCCCCCCTTCACTGACTGCTCAAAGAGTATCTTGCTCATATTGCACCCCCCCCTATCGCAGATACAAGTGAGTCTATATCCTCTTTAGTTCGCTGTTCAGTGACGGCGACCAGCAGTTTTTTTGTCTGCTCCGTCTACATAGTGCCCGAAAGGGATACCTGCGAGGATACCGTCCTTTGCTGTTTTCGCACATACTTCCTCTGCACTGACAGGCAGCTCTATCACGAACTCATTAAATGTTACACCATCGTTTACGACTGTAACACCGTCGAGCTCAGCCAGCTTAGCCTTAGCATACTCAGCCTTGCTCCTGCAAAGAGCCGCAACATCCCTAAGCCCCCCCTGCGAGCCCATTAGTGCCATATAAAAAAAAGCCCGTTCATAGCACAAAGTGACTGGTTGCTGCATATATTCGACGTGGCTTTTGCACGCCTGATATGCTGCTCCCTCGCCTGAAGCGTCAGCACATATCCGTCACGCCCCCCCTGCGTATCCACAGTCTTACCGGCTATCCTGCCCGGCAGGTTTCTGATGTGCTTGTTAGTGGTGGTCATAAATCCGAAATACGGTCCGCCGAAAGAGAGCGGATTGCCGAGTGACTGACCATCCCCCCCAACAGCAACATCGAACCCCCCCATCTCGCCCGGACTCTTAACAGCCCCCCCGAGAGATATAGGATAAACAGATGCCACGGCAATAGATTTATCCGCCTGCACCTTTGAAACTATCTCAGTAAAATCCTGAACAGTTCCGTCAAAAGACGGGTTCTGAAACAGAAAGCCTGCGGCACTGCCGTCGATATAATTCTCAACCGAATCATCAGAACCGTAAGCAATATCGACAACCTCGGCATCAAGAAAGCTCAGATAAGTCTTAACTATCTCTTTGTGCACGGGATTCACCGAGCTATCCATAACTATCTTATTACGTTTTTAGATATACGAAGAGCCATCAGTGCCGCCTCGGCAAGAGCCGTCCCACCGTCATACATAGAAGCGTTGCTCGCCTCCATGCCTGTCAGTTCACACATCATGGTCTGAAATTCGTATAAAACCTGCAATGTCCCCCCCTGCGATGCCTCAGGCTGGTAAGGGGGGTATATGCGGTATAAAACTCCGGTCTGGAAGAGAGTGCGTCCACAGCGGAAGGGATGAAATGATCATATACTCCGCCCCCCCCAGAAAACACGTCATATCAGACTTATTCCTTCCTGCAAGTCTCTTTAGCCGACTAACAGCTTCAGGCTCACTAATCCCCCCCTCAGGCAGATCAAGCCCCCCCTTTGTTTTCAGTTCAGCCGGGATAGGAGCAAAGAGGGCGTCAATCTCAGAAACGCCCACTGTGCTCAGCATCTCAGCTATCTCCTCTTTTGTATGCGGAGTAAATTTCATTATATCTCCTAGTCAAGTGTATCTATATATGCGTCATACTCTTCTGAAGTCAGAAGATTCTCTTCATCCATGTCGGTGATGGTTATCTTTGCTATCCAGCCGTCATCCTCTGCACTGTCGTTCACAAGCTCCGGTGCTGACTCAAGCTCTTCGTTAACCTCAGTTATCACACCGGACATAGGTGCATAAATGTCGCTTGCGGCCTTAACAGATTCTATACTGCAATAGACCTCGCCCTTCTCCGTTTCATCATCGACATCAGGAAGCTCAACAAAAGTAATATCCCCCCCGAGCTGCTCTGCGGCATACGCAGAAATCCCCCCCATAGTCCCCCCCTGATCACCTTCTACTCTGATCCACTCGTGTTCTTTTGTGTAAAAAAAATCTTCATGCTCCTAGCTCCAAATTATTTTTTTCTGGCAGTCCCTTCTTTATAAAACGGAAGCTCGCAGATTTTTGCATCTATCTTTGCCCTTCCGCTAATGATCTGTATGTCTGTCCCAAGTTCGCTATATTCAGCCTTGACGAGTCCAAGCCCTATCCCTTTTTGATCATAGGGGGGAGAAGACTCCGCTGGTGACCACTCCGATGGGTTCATCACCTGCGTATATCTCCATGTCATGCCTCGGCGAACGTCTGGAATCAGCCATAAAAGCTATCTTTACCCTTTCAGTTCCACTCTCTTTCTGCGTCTTTAATATATCTGAGCCTACAAAGTCCTTCGTAAAATCCACAAAAAAACGGCAATCCTGCCTCAATTGGTGTAATGTCAACCCCCCCCAGTTCCTGACCGTACAGACTTAACCCGATCTCAAGCCTCAGAATATCTCTTGCTCCAAGCCCTGCAGGTTTAACACGTTCGTCAGACAAAACCGTATTCCATATCTTTTCAGCGATTGAGGAATCCGCATATATCTCGTAACCGAGCTCGCCTGTGTATCCAGTTCGACTGATGAGTATCTCTTCCCCCCCTTCGAACTGAGAGTGTATGAAACCGAAATAAGTCATACTGTCAAAATCACCATCAAACAAGCTCTTCATAACATCCTTAGATAAAGGCCCCCCCTGAATATCTATCTTAGCTGTCTGGTCTGAGACATCTTTAAATGTATAATCACCGCTCATAAAGGACTTCATGTAGTTATAATCATTCTCGCATGTTGCGGCATTGACGACAATCATCAGCTCGTCTTCCGCCACACGGTATACGATGAGATCATCAACCACGCCCCCCCCTTTATCATTCATAAGGAAACCGTATTTGCACTTACCGACAGGGACTTTCTCTATAGAAAATGATATAGGGGGGGTTTCAATACCAGAATTTGCTATATCCCCCCCCTTAAATCTGAACTCACCCATATGGCAGGTATCGAATATGGAGACACCTGAGCGGCAATGTTCTGTCTCTGCAATAATCCCCCCCTCATACTGAATAGCATACTCCAGCCACCAAACGAAACCATCTTCGCCTTCAGGTCTATATGCGACTGATACAATTGAGTCTTTTTATCGTTGCTCATGACTGCTCCCAAAATCGTTTAATCCGACAGGTTAAGTATACCCAATAATGCAAACTATTAGAACGAAAAAACAAGATATTTTTTTTATTGAATCCGACGATATTTTTTTTACATTTTCTTAACAGACTACACATGTTGTATTTTATAGGACCATCTTTGTAAATCGTTTTAAAATATATACCTATTCGCCTTGTAAAATTTCACAATTAATTTAAAATATAATATAGACACAAGTAATAGCGGGGGGAGAATCAAATGATTATTGCTCAGAGATTACTGCTTGCCATATTACTGCTTTTAACGTTCCTGTCATGTGAGCAGATGGACTCTGCCAATACCCCCCCTCTGAGTAAAACCACAAACCTCACACTGGGACTCAATCCCAATAGTGACGATACCATCAGGCAGGCGGCAGAAGAATTCTGCAAAAAAAATCGCACGTTTATCCCATAACACATTAAAAATAGACATAAGGACGAACCAGACTTTTGACAATGATAAATACCTGATAGAGCTGGTGCGTAACGGAGAGATAGATATAGTCGTTGCTCCTGCATCAGGCATCAGCTACCTTGCCCCCCCATCGATGCTATTCTTCGATGTGCCGTTCATCTTCCCTGAGAGGGACGATATATACCATCTATTAGACAGCGGACTGGCAGCAAAGCTTTTTTCAAAGATGCAGGCTATCGGTCTGGAGGGTCTTGCAATATGGTCAGGCGGTTTCAAACAGCTGACATCAAACTATCCGCTCATCTCGCCAAAGGATTTCAACAAGCTGACATTTGCCACAAAATCCAACCCTCTCGTGCAGGATCAGTTCAGACTGCTGGGTGCTGTCCCCCCCGTCGACATAGATCCATCAAGGATAAAAAAATTCGCTCACTAATAATATAATTGACGGTCAGGAGATATCCATTCATTCGCTTTACAAGGATGATCTGGTTAAATATCAACAGCACCTCACCTTAAGCGACCATGGTTTTGTCGCCAATATTGTTTCTATCAATTCAGCAAAATATAACAGTCTGATCAAACAGCATCAAAGCCTCATAAAAAGCGTGATCCAGGAGATGACAAAACTCCAGAGGATAGAGGAGAGGAAAAAAAAGAGGACGAACTGATATCGAAGCTCAGAGACAATCATTTCCCTATCGATACCCTCTTCCACGATGACAGACAGATACTCAAAAAAAAGCATTGTCGGGCATAACCGATAAATACTGGGATATTATAGGTGATGATATTATGCGTCATGCTGACAACTTTCTGCACATGAAATACGGCTCAGCAACTTATCAATCATACGCTATAGGTTTAAATGCCACATTCAGCGGTCCTGAAAAGATTTCGGGCAGAGCCATCAGGCTCGGACTGCAAATGGCAACAGAGAAGATCAACAGTAATGGCGGTCTCCTCGGCAAACCTGTCAGGATAATTCAGACTGAGACGCAAACATCTATACTAAAAGCAGAGCTAATATAGAATCGCTCTCTCAGAACAAAGACCTGCTTGCGATCTTCGGCGGAAAACATTCGCCGCTCATATTATACTCACTGGATATTATCAATGAACTAGGCATCCCATATATGATCACATGGGCTTCAAGCAAGCAGATAACCGAAAATAATTACCGACCCAACTATATATTCAGATTATCTGCCAATGATAAAGATGCCGCACACTTTCTAATAAAAAAAGCTCTCGAAAACGCCAACAGGATAGCTATTGCAGGCATAAATACCACATGGGGGGGGAGAGAGAACGTCAAAATGATGGCAGAGTATATAGAGCAGCTTGGGATTTCCCCCCCGACGAAAGTTGTTGTTTTCGACAATGACAGAAGCTCATTTGACGACATTGCTATAAATCTGGCAGCCGCAGAGACGGAACTGGTGCTCTATATGGGTTTGGCAAATCACCTGATACAGCTAATCAACTCAATGAAAAAGACCGACACCGATTTTATGATTTTTTCTCATTGGGGGGGGATAACAGGCTCATCCCTTTTTAGCAGTCTCAAAGAGACGGCAAGGGGGGGCTTTGACGTAAGGTACATACAAACAACTGCATCAAAAGTCTTTGACACACCTGAGTTTAAAAAGGCTATAAACGACTGTAAACTCTGCGATATCGACAGCTCATACAAGGGCTATCTGCCTGCAACAATACACGCCTATGATCTGGCGATGTTACTCTTTCAGACCGTCGAAAATTCAGGCAAAACAGACCACGAAAGCATCAGAAAAGGTCTGGAAAGCATAGAGACCTATGACGGCTTAATGGGGGGGTCTTTTACCAAACCATTCAGCAGTGACAAGCACGATGCCCTCAGAGAGAGCGACTATTTTCTGAAACAGATGTCCTTTAACTAAATACTGTTCAAAAGCTCTGACACATGCATAACCTGCTGAGTCCTGCCGTATTTATCCAAACCGCCTCTGATCTGCATCACACAGCCAGGGCAGTCCGTCAGAACTACATCGGCCTTTGTCGCATCTATATTCTCTATCTTTTTGCCCAGTATCCCTTTGGATATACCCGGGAAATCCACAGACCAACTCCCTCCGAAACCGCAGCATACATCACTATCGGTCATAGGCACAAACCTTTCACCAAACAGGCTTTTAAGCAGACCTTCAGCACCTGTCCCAAGCCCTCTCTTCTGGTGGCAAGGGGGGGTATGGTAAGTCACTCGCCTGTTATCATCGGCAGTCAGCTCCACCCCCCCTTCATCCTCAAGAAAGTTAGCCAGCGAAACAACTTTAGCAGATATCTTACTTGCCTTTTTATACATATCAGGATTATCTGACATATAATGCATAAAGTCATCTTTAACGGCGAAACCGCAGCTTGGACAAAGGACAATATATGCGTCATAATCATCAGGATTTTTCATCATTGCAAGGTTGGTCTGAATGCTTCTGCGTCCACCCTCTCCATCACCGCCGTGTATGGCAGGTAATCCACAGCATACTGAGATCTCGGGTATATCAACCTCATAGCCTTTCCTTTCCAGAAGCTCAACCAAAGCCATCCCCCCCATCTGCGGATAGAAATATTCCACGGCACACCCCCCCTGATAGAAAAAAACTCGTTTTGTCGGGTTCTTCACTTCCGAAATATGGGATTTATACAGTTCTGTAAATGTGCTCTCTGCTATAGACGGGAGCTCTCTGAAATTAAGCTCGCCTGCGAACGGGATACTCTTTATAGAGTTTTCTTTCACTAAAGGCTTAGATACCACCCTACCGACGAACATCAGCTTTTTAAACAGGTTAGGGTTGGTCAGCACGCTTGAGTATATAAACTTCCTTACTTTACCCTCCCCCCGTACTTCTTTCCTGAATAGACATTCAGCTCTGATATTATCTTTTGCAGATCTATACCCGACGGGCAGTTAGAGGAGCAAGCTCTGCATCCTATACACATCTTCAATATATCCTTAGCCGCATTATCACCATGAAACATAGCCGTCATGATAAGCCCTATCGCACCTATATATACATGCCCGAAAACGTGTCCGCCCACCATCTCATAAGCAGGGCAAATATTCGCACAGCTTCCGCATCTCATACATTTCAGAGCCTCGGCAAGTATCTCATGCTCTAAAAATGCCAGTCTTCCGTTATCCAGAAATATATAGTGGACCTCTTTGTTACCTGTCTCCGACTTGAAGGACTCGTTCTGCCCTTTTATCCATGTCACATATGTACTTATCATCTGCCTGTGGCACTCTTCGGGAGCATTCTGATCAGCTTCAGGGCTGTTTCAAAATCAGGGACAAGCTTCTCATAACCCATCAGGACAAAGTGAACAGGCGGCAAACTACTACTGAGTCTTGCGTTCCCTTCGTTTGTCACTATTCCTATTGTACCTGTCTCTGCGACCGCTACATTGGCTCCCGTGAGCCCTGCTCCTGCATCGAAATACTCGGTTCTCAGCTCATGTCTGGCTATCTTCACCATCTCGTCTATATTCTGCCTGTCTACCTTGCCGCCCAGAGACTTTTCAAAAAGCTCAGCTACCTGATCACGTGTTTTATGTATGGCAGGCATAACCATGTGCGAAGGGTGCTCACCTGCAAGCTGTAAAATCCACTCACCCAGATCTGTCTCCACAGGTTTTAAACCATTAGCCTCCAGATAGTCATTCAGATGAATCTCTTCGCTGGTCATGGATTTTGATTTTACAATAGACTTTATCCCTTTCTCTTTGCATATTCGGGAGATGTAAGCACATGCGTCCTCGCCTGTATCGGCACGGTAAACCTTAGCACCTGATTTGCAGGCATTAGCCGTGAACTCCTCAAAGAGTTCCTCAACCTTGGCTCTGTCGAGCTTTTTCAGGTCATTCATTTCGGTCTTGAGCTGATCAAAATCAAGCCCTGCATACGCATTCGCCTTTGCCTGCTTATAGGCGGAAGCAAAAGTTCTGAGGTTGTCGTATAGTTTCTTATTCTTTAAGCTTGTATTTATTCTGTTTTTGAGACTCATATTACTTATCCTTCACAATGTAAACTATCATTCTGGCAGGTCCGTGAACACCAATTGTCAGAACCCTCTCTATATCAGCCGTTCTGCTTGCTCCCGTAACAAACGCTATGAAAGCATCCCCCCCCTCAGTCTGCTCACGCATATAATCAGCTATATCTATCAGGTTTTCTTTGATTTTCGATAGCGGCAGTATGACGTGTAAATCCTCGGCTAAGCAGGTCGCAAGTCTCTTTTGCTCATCGGAGCTGTGGATAACCACCGAGCCTGTCTCTGCAATCCCATAGTCGGCCTCGACCAAGGCGGCAGGGAAACCGTCTTTGGTTATTTCGCAACGGGTCTTTTTAAGTCCGCAGATCTCTGCATCTATGAACTGAAAGCCCCCCCCTTCGACAGATTTCAGGAGTTCGGTCAGCTCTTCACCTGTGAAGACGTGGTTCACATTACTAACCAGTTCTGATCGCTCGATAAAGCCGTTCAATATTTCACTCATATCACACTTCCGATTAATTGGTCTTACCAATAGTGTAGCCTCGCATATATAGACAGTCAAGCCCTTTCATAAAGCCTAACCAATGAACCTATTGACTTTTAAACAAGCTAAACGTAAATTGGTATTACCAATTGCATTCAAGTGAGGTTCGGCATGGCAGACAAAAATCTAGTTAAGAAGTTTAAAGAGATATCGGGAGACAAGGTTTGGACAGAGGAGAAGGACACAATGTGCTACAGCTATGACGCAGCACCCGGTGAACAGTGCCCCCCCCTGATTTTGTCGTCAGACCTGAGACCTATGACGAAGTATCTGCTGTCATAAAACTCTGCAATGCTGAAAACATACCTATCATAACCAGAGGTGCAGGTACGAACCTGAGCGGCGGAACTGTCCCCCCCATGACAAAAGGCGGATGCGTTCTGCTCACCACGGGATTAAATAAGATTTTAGAGATCAACACCGAAGACATGTACGCTGTTGTCCAGTCAGGCGTGGTCACTGCCGATCTGGCGGCGGCTGTTGCAGAGCACGGACTCCTTTATCCGCCTGACCCGGGAAGTATGAAATCATCCACTATCGGCGGTAATGTCGCAGAGAATGCAGGGGGGGGCTTCGTGCCCTCAAGTATGGGGGGGTAACAAACGACTACCTGATGGGGGGGACGAAGTTTTTCGACTCAGAGGGCAACCTTATCATATCGGGCGGAAAGACAGTAAAGCTTGTGACAGGGTTTAACCTGAATGGGCTCATGGTCTCATCCGAAGGACTCCTCGGAGTCATGGTTGAGCATATAATGAAGATAGTTCCGCCTCCGCAAGCTTCAAAACCTATGATGGTGCTGTTCGACGACATTATGAATGCCTGCCGTGCCGTATCTCAGATAATAGCCAATAAAGTGACACCTGCCACTCTGGAGCTGATGGACTCCTTCACCATAAAGACCGTGGAAGAGGCGACGAAAATCGGTCTCCCGACAACTGCTGACGGACTCCTGCTCATAGAGGTTGACGGTCACCCTGCGGCTGTTGAGGACGAATTCCAGATAGTGAAAAAGATATGTATAGAGCTTGGCGGCGAGGTTCACGTTGCTAACAATATGCAGGAGCGTGACAAGATATGGGAAGCAAGACGAAAAGCACTCAGCAGCCTTGCGAGACTCCGCCCCCCCACACTCATACTGGAGGATGCCACAGTCCCAAGGAGCAAAATCCCTGAGATGATGCAGGCAATCAAGGATATAACTAATAAATACGACCTCACCATAGGAACTTCGGACACGCAGGGGGGGACGGCAATCTGCACCCCCCCACCATCCTCACGGACAAGAGGA
>JDSG01000032.1_pt1 | contig 82557 bp, 114 predicted proteins | sample 199341 | NCBI WGS metagenome assembly JDSG01 (sample SAMN02584197, study PRJNA231836) | bioreactor metagenome | isolation source: continuous culture bioreactor short generation time transfer1 day 52 after... | place: Germany: Bremen | reverse complement strand
TTCTGGTATCAGCTGCTTATAGAGACCGACTCATGAAAATGAACCGTTGCAGCCTGTTCTTTAAAATCTTTATGGGTATATGGGGGGGGACAATAATGGTCTTCGCCCTCACCCCCCCTATCCTGATAATCCTGCTGAGCAGTCAGGAGAGCCGTGATGCTTTTTATGACCATGCAAAAAAGGGCTGGATAAAAAACTGGTGCTCGATATCAAGGCGGCGGCAGCAAAGAATACTCCTCAAGCCATCCTGAGAGAAGCGGAAAAAGCTGAAAAATATCTCAATTCCGAAATCTACATTTTCGATAAAGATAATAATGAATTACGCAACAAAACCGCCCCCCCTGCTGACGCTCAGGAGATCATTGATACCATGACGGACGACAAGATCATCCTGATAAAAAAAAGCTAACAATAATGATGAAAAAGATGGACTCATCAGAGCCATTAAAACTCCCAAATATGTCCTGATCAGCTATCCTCTGGGTGAAGAGACGGCATCTTTCACTTACATAGTTTTTAATAAGCATCTCGATGCCCTCTTATATGTACTCCTGCTATCCAGTATAGCCAGTCTGATAATAGTCAGATTCTTTTCTAAACCTCTGCTCGCATTGAGTAAAGCAACGAAAAGGATTGCAGATGGCGATTTCAGCGTCAGGGTATCTGATGCAATGTGCAGGACTGACGAAATAGGTCAGCTTGCCAATGACTTCGACATGATGGCGTCGAAACTCCAGCAGATCAAAAAGACAAAAGATGCGACCCTCAGAAACATATCCCATGAACTCCGCTCACCTCTCACCAGACTAAGGCTTTCACTCGAACTCGCCAGAGCAAAAGCGGGTGAGAATGCCGTTCAGGCACTCGACAGGATAGAGCTTGAATCCGACAGAATCAACGAGATGATAGGTCAGTTACTGGAAATATCCAGAATCAACTCTATTGAAAAGCTTGAAAAAAAAGACTTTCGGGATTAAGAATGCGATACAGATAGTCCTTTCTGACGGGTACTTTGAAGCAAATGAAGCAGGCAAAAACCTGACATACTCAGAAGATGCAGAGTACTATATCAAAGGTGACCAAGGGCTGCTTATAAGCTGTTTCGAAAATATAATCAGGAATGCAATAAAATACTCCAACAGCAAAATCGACGTAAGGGTAGGCAAAATAGATGAAAACATCCTCATAACCATCTCAGACGATGGTGAAGGGGGGGTTTCGAATGAGCACCTTAAGGAGATTTTCAAACCTTTCCATAGAGTGCAGGACGACAGAGACAGGAAGACCGGAGGTATAGGTCTCGGGCTGGCAATAGCCAAAACTATAGTGGAGGCTCATGACGGCTCGATAAAAGCGGTTAATAATGAAAACGGCGGACTAACAGTAGAGATAAAGCTTCCAGCCGAGAATGATTAGTGATTCTCTATCAGCTTCTTAAACCTCTCTTTATTCTCTAGAACAGCGTCTGTCAGCTCAGGGTCAAAATGTTTCCCACGCTCTGCACTGACAATAGTTATGGTTTTTTTTCAAAAGAGAATGCTTCTTTATAAGGTCTCTTCGATAGGAGAGCATCCATAACATCTGCGACACTGACGATCCTGCCGTATATGGGTATATTGTCCGCTTGCAGCTTGTCGGGGGGGTAACCGCTTCCGTCCCATTTTTCATGGTGAGATTTTGCGATTATTCTGGCACTTAGCATCTCTTCCGAGCTTGGGTTATCCAGAATTTTTGCCCCCCCTAGGTTAGAGTGTGTTTTTATTATTTCATACTCTTCCACAGTCAGCTTCCCGGGTTTGTTGAGGATATAATCAGGAATTCCCAGTTTGCCGACATCATGCATCGCACTGGCATTTTTTTTATCTGTTCGACATCGTGTCGGGACATACCCAGAATCTCCGCTATCAGAACAGACATATCGCTCACACGTTTAAGGTGGTCGTATGTATACTGATCTTTATGCTCCGCCGCCATGGCAAGCCTGTATAGCGTATCTATATGTGCATTATGCAGGGTTTCAGACAGAACCTCATTAGCTACCTGATAGTTCTTCAAACTTTCGAGCATTTCGTTAAAGTTATATTGAGTCTCAGACACTTCTCTAAGGTTAGTTATAATATTTATCTTATTGTCAAATTTCAGACTCTTTGCATTCTTAGTAGCCGAACTCAATGCCTGAAACGGTCTTGCGAGACTTATCGAGATATATCTGCTCAGCAGAATAACAATGATCAGTATCAAAGCTGTCAGGAAAACCAAAATCTTATACTTTTGGTATAAAGGGCTGAGATAGTCATTTGAAGGGGGGGTGTAGATCCCTACCACCAGATCAAGTCCACTTATACTGAACGGTTTCATTACCCCCCCTTTAAAGTCACCATTAGGTGTCGAAAGATTTTGAATCACACCATAATTCATCCCTTGGGTAATCTTTGTCTGGAGAGTGTGTAAAACAGGGTCGTCGAAGTTCTCGGATTTCGGTATAGTTGATCTGTATTTCTGATTCTCATGAAATGTTTTAGTAAAGTTAGTGTGTGCAAGTATATGGTTTTTGCTGTCCAGTGCAAAGATACTGGTATTTTTAGTAAAAAGCCCGTCTATCAGATGGTCGGATATGGTGTTAATCTCTAGATCCGCCGCAACGACACCCACAAATTTTCCGTTATGATATATAGGTTTAGAGTAGGTTATCCCCCCCGGAAGCTTCGTAATATAAAAGATATACGGGGGGGAAGTCCACACAGCTCCGCCCATGTTTTTTGCTTTCCTGTACCACGGACGCACACGAGGATCATAAGTATCTTCCGGCAGTTGATTGGAATCCAGTTTAACATTAAGGTTATACCATGTCTCCTGCACGTGACGTTCATTCTTTTCAATCTTTATCTTTTTATGAAAGTAATGTTTGGTGCTATCCTCAGGGGGGGATCTCTGACGTTTCCCCCCCACAAGAAAAAGCTCCCCCCCCTTTTCGTTTGCATAATAAAGAGTATAAACCTCGGGTAAAGTCTCCATGGACTTAATCACGAATGAGATAACAGAGTCATTATACTGCTCACTATCATATATATCTGCACTGTCAGGCACATGCGTTTCCATGGTTTCAACAGCACTGACAGCAGGTTTCAGGAGTATATTGATATGCTGTGCCGAGTCATTGACAGTCCTCAGGAGTATATCATCAGCAAGTGTGTGCAATGCCGATTCCGAATACTGTTTAGATAAAAATAAAATTAATGTAGTTCCGAGTAGAGAAAAACTGACAAGAACAAATATCATGAGAAAAGAGATGCTGAATGTAAATTTATTTTTTTTTCTAATAATCATAGAGCCCCCCCAAGAGAATAATAATAATTAGTTACACTATATTTTAAGTTATAATTCTTTGCCAGTCAAAGATTTATAAAAAAAAATACGATAATTAATTATTACTGATTAATCTTAACTTTTAATGTAAACTCCACCCCCCCTTTATCTATATTACAAAATTCCAGAGAACCGCCGAAATTCTCCTCAAGAATATTTTTAACCATGCTAAGCCCTATCCCTGTGCCTGATTCTGCTTTCGTCGAAAAGTACGGCTCAAATATTTTATCCTGAATCTCTTCCGGAATACCGCCGGCTGTATCAGATATTCGTATTGCCAAATCCTCACCCACAACCTCGGTACTGATAATTATCTCTTCATCTGTATGCCACGTGTTTTCTTTAGATTTCTGCTCGATAGCGTCACGTGAGTTATTAATCAGGTTGATTATAACCTGCTTATATTCATTAACAAAACCTTTCACCATCATATCAGGTAGTGAGGAGCAGTCGTTACATGTAGGAGCTCCTTTGCTGCAATACCATAATATATTTTCGTGCATGACTCTCGGGTCGTTTACATGCTCATCACTCGTTCTGCATACAAACTTCAGCTTAATGCCGTTTTTAGTAATATAACTGCCTATGAGTTTAAGAACTTCTAATGTGGCAAGGTTCACATTGAATGGTTCTGCCCCCCCTTTATCCGGTTTCAGATAATTGCGGAAATCATCAATTGTTTCAGCCATATAATAAAGCTGTCTCATCCCTTCGGTCACGGTATTTGACAGGTTATCATCTTTAAGCCCGCTGCTTTCTATCACATCATTTATCTCTTCGAAACAGAGATTGAGGATATTAAGAGGCTGTTTCCATTGATGAGCCATATAGCCTATCATCTCACCCATGGTGGCAAGTTTCGACTGTTCGATGATAAGGGAATCCTGAGTCTTTCTTGCCTGCTGTTCAAGCTCAAACATCTTCTGCAGCTCTGTATTAGTCTTTTTCAGCTCATCAGCCTGGGTTTTTATAATAGAATTCTGTTCGTATAGTTTTTTTGAATATTTTGACCTTCTGCCTTAATATTTCGGGATTAATCGGTTTCAGCAGATAGTCCACCGCACCGCTGTTGTAGCCCCCCCTGACGATATATTTTTCTTCTTTGTTTAAGGCGGTCAGGAAGATTATCGGAATGTTTTTAGTTTTATCACTGCCGCTCATGAGCTCTGCCGTTTCGAAACCATCCATAACAGGCATCTGTACATCCAACAGGACTAGAGCAAAATCGTTATTTATCATATGCCTTAAGGCTTCATCCCCCCGCTCTGAGCGGTCACAATGGAGACATCGACATCCTGAAGGATTGCCTCCATAGCTATAAGGTTTTCAGGTTTATCGTCAACAACCAATACCTTAGTTTCGTTTACCTTGTCGTTATTCATAAATATTCCCGCTTAAATAATCTCTGCCAACAATCCTTTCAGATGTGCAGATATCTCTTGTATATTGCCTATATAGCTTTTATAAACCAACTTCATCGCACAAAACGGCATGACATCAAACTCCGCTTCGTCAGGTGACTGAACAATAGTATATCCGCCCAGACTGCTCACCCTTGCCAGCCCGGCACTTCCGTCGGCACTTGAACCCGTCATGATCAACCCGATCAGTCGATCTTTATAAACCTCTGCTGCCGATTCAAAAAGAACATCTATGGATGGTCTTGAGTAATTAATCGGCTCACTCGACAGAAGAGTTAAGGTTTTACCCTGTTCCACGGCAAGATGATAGTCAGCAGGGGGGGCAAAATATATAACTCCTGGCAAAATAGGTTCATTCGGCTCTGCTTCACGAACATCAAGCCCTGTCAGCTTAGCAAATAGCTCCGCCAGATTAGTCATACCGCTCTTCTTTATATGCTGCACAACCAACACAGGATCTTAAGCTCCGTGCCTATCTGCTCTAACAGAGCCTTAAAAGACTCTATCCCTCCGGCAGAAGCACCCACCACCATCGCCTGATATTTCAAACTATTCATTCATCATCCTGCGGGGGGGTATTTCAACCTGTATACCCTATGCTTTTCACTAAGTATATCAAAGTCATCTTCTGCATCGGTGAACTTCAATGTCTCTTTGTTCCCGAGGCACAAAATCCCCCCCCATAGCCATACTTTCCTTAAACAGACTAATCACTCTATTCTGCAGTTTCCTATTAAAATAGATCATCACATTTCTGCAGAGGATCATATGTATCTCACCGAAAACACCGTCTGAGACAAGATTATGATTCGCAAAAACCATCCTCTCTTTAAGTGCAGGGTCAATGATTACGTTATGATCGTCTGAGTCGTAGTAATCCGAAAAAGATGCTTCACCGCCCGCTTTCTGATAATTAGCCGTATAATCTTTAATATGGTCTATCTGATATATGCCGTCTTCAGCCATCCTTAGGACCTTATCATTAAAATCAGTGGCATATATCTGCGTCCTCTTGTACAGTCCGGCCTCTTTTAACATTATAGCAAGAGAATACACCTCTTCGCCAGTCGAACACCCGGCGTGCCATATTTTAACAAATGGGAAAGTACCTAAAAGGTCGATTATCTCATCTTTTATAAAACGATAAAATTCAGGGTCACGGAACATCTCTGTATAGTTCACGGAAAAGCTCAAAAGGAGATTCTGGATGAAGTTCTTGTCCCAGAAAAGGTCGTGAATCATCATGGAGACAGAATCGTAACCGACACGCTTCTTCATATCCATAATCCGACGTTTGATATGGACACGGGAATAATCACGAAAATCATAGCCGTGTTTTCGATATAACCCGTCCAGCAGAAGTTCTATTTCAATATTTTCGTTTTCAAGCTCTTCTTTCTTTTGCATTACTGATACAACCAGACTCTTAATAATGACAGTAATTTATCTATATTTACAGGTTTAGCCATATATTCATTGGCACCCGCCTCTATGCATTTTGCACGGTCCGCCTGCATAGCCTTTGCGGTGAGTGCGATTATAGGCAGTTTTGCCCCCCCTTTTTTATCCTTGCGTATCTCTCTGATCGCCTCATAGCCGTCCATGACAGGCATCATAATGTCCATCAAAACCAGATCAATATCATCATTACCGAAGACCTTATCCACCCCCCCTTCTTTACCATCCTGTGCCATTTCAACAGTTATACCGTGCTCTTCCAAAACGCTGGACAGAGCAAATACATTACGCATATCGTCATCCACTATGAGTATCTTTTTACCCTTTAATACAGACTCTTTGCTCTTTATATTCAGCATCCGTTTTTTTTGAATCAGGCAGGTTCTTCTCTATCCTGTGGAGAAAGAGTGACGTCTCGGCAAGCAACCTCTCAGGCGACCTAGCCCCCCCTTTGATAATTATACTGCCTGCATACTGCTGGAGAGTATTCTCTTCCTCCGCAGTGAGATCTTTACCCGTGTAGATGATTACGGGGGGGATATCGCTTATATCTTTATTATTTTTGATTCTGTTAAGCAGTTGGAAGCCATCCATATCCTCCAGACCGAGATCAAGGATAAGGCAGTCAAACTCCTTCTCCATAAGAAGACTGTACGCCTCTTCACCAGATGCCACTGCTGTGCTGACCACGTCGCCGTTCCCTATCAGCTCAACTATACTCTCACGCTGGATATCATTATCCTCCACGATGAGCAGATTTTTAACAGCTTTTTTTTACAACCCCCCCTTCTATCTTCGCAAAAGCCCCCCCATTGAGGCTTTCTGAGCTGACCGGCTTAGTCAGGAAACCTATCGCCCCCCCCATATGCATAGCCTTCATTGTCATATCTGTGGCAGAGATAAAATGCACAGGGATGCTTTTCGTCTCCGAGTTCTCTTTGAGCCTGTGCATCACTTCAAATCCGTCTATACCCGGCAATGAAATATCCAGTATAATAGCCTTCGGCTTATAATAGTCAGCTAGAAACAACCCCCCCTCTTCACCATCCTGTGCTATGACGGGTATATAGCCTCTATCCTCCGCAAACTTACTTAGGATACCCACGAAAGTAGTATCATCTTCAATTATAAGCAGCGTATTCTTACCTATTAAAGAATCGTCTTTGCCAAACGTTTTTTCGTTTAAAGGTTTAGATATATTCTGTGCTGAAGGTTCTTTTTGTTTGATAATTTCAACATTATTAGTATTTTCCTGTTTTATATTCAACGGCAGAATAACCTTGAACTCAGTCCCTTCATTCAGTTTGCTTGATATAGAAATCTCACCGCCGAGCAGTTCGCATATCTTTTTACATATGGTAAGCCCTAAGCCTGTTCCGCCATATTTTCTGCTGGTAGTTCCGTCAGCCTGCCTGAAAGCCTTGAATATATGTTCAAGCTTATCCTCAGGTATGCCCACACCCGTATCTCTGACAGAGATTTCCAGCAGCTCATCAGCTTTATAATTTATATTATCCACCATACAATCAGATTCTGCCAGCTTCACTCCGAGGACAACCCCCCCTCCCGACTCCGTAAATTTCACGGCATTGGAAAGCAAATTAGTCACAACCTGCGAAACCTTCATCCTGTCAGTCACTAACAACTCAGGTATATTCTCATCTATGGCAACGTCGAAAGAAATTCTCTTATCCGCAGCCAGCGGCGACACCTCTGCCTCGATCTCTTTCACCATAGCTCTGATATCGGTCTCTTCCGAGTGTACCTCGAAACGACCTGCCTCTATCTTCGAAAGATCCAGAATGTCATTGATAAGATGCAGAAGGTTATTACCCGAAGTATTTATTGTCTTTGAATATTCTATCTGTTTATCGCTCAGGTTGCCCTGTTTGTCTTCACTCAGAAGCTGAGACAATATCAGTATGCTGTTGAGAGGTGTGCGAAGCTCATGGGACATATTTGCAAGAAATTCTGATTTATATTTATTAGCTTCTTCGAGGGCGTGAGCCTTTGCCACGACATCCCTCTGAGCTTGTGAAAGCAGTTTATTCTGTCTTAAGATTTCATCCCTCTGGTTCTCTATTGCACTCGAACGCTCTTCAAGCTCCTCATTGCTCACACGGAGTTCCTCTTGCTGCTGTTGAAGTCTCTTTTCGGATTCCTGAAGCAGTTTCGTCTGCTCCTCGAGCTCTTCGTTACTTACACGAAGTTCCTCCTGCTGCTGCTGGAGCTCCTGTGCCATGACCTGCGTTTCCTGCAACAGTTGATTAACCTTCGTCTGAGATTTAGCCATATTCAGCGATATACCAACATTCTCAGCAATCCTCTCAATAAGACTCTTTTCCGCATCGGTATAGGCTTTGTCTTTAGATAACTCTATCACACCGGTAACTTCACCGTTAAATGCAACCGGAACTATAAAAATATCCTTAGGGAGTGTTTCGCCTATACTTGAAGATATACGCATATAATCATTCGGGACATTATTGTATGAAAACGATCTCCCCCCCATCTTGGCTACATTCCCTACCAGACCTTCACCAAAAGCGATTTTCTTAGTGAAATCGAAATCTTTATAAACAGCATAACCTGCTAAAAATTCGAGATTGCCATAGCCACCAGAGAGATAAAGCGAACCTGTCAGTGAGTTTGTATATTCGGCAAGGTGAGATATTATAATGTCTGCCATATTTTCAACATTGTCTTCCCCCCCACGTATGGAATCATCCAGACCGACAACCCCCCCCGACCTGTGCCATCTGCGAGTCTCATCAGCCTCTCTTGCCTCTTTTAAAGCGTCCACCATCTCCTTCATCACTTTATAAACTCCGGTACGGTTTTCACTTTTGAAATCGATATCTATATCACCGTCAGAAATTCGCTCCGCAACCTCTGAAAGCTCATTCGGGTCAGCACCAAGCTGACTCAGTAAATTTCTCGCAAACACTATAGAGATAGAGACACATGCAAATAATGCAAACAGCCCGAACAAGACAGTATATATAAAACTAAGCTCTTCCCCCCCTTTAATAACCTCTGACATCAAAGAATCTGCCCTGTTCCTTGCATACCTGTTCAGTTCTTCAACTTTACTCTCAAGATCCTTCATAAAAACGCCGTACTTCTGTTTAGAAATACTCATCGCCTCTTTCTTCTTACCTTCCTGTACGAGCCGTATAACTTCATCCCTCAGAGGCTTCCAGGATCTAAACTGCTGTAAAGCATGATTTGTGAGCCCTTTCCCTTCTTCCCCCCCCTGAATCGTCGATAAGATAAGTTCAAACTGTTCGTAGGCTAGTTTTTCGTTCTGGTTTATCGATTCCAGCGTTATAAAGAATTGTTGTTCATTATTAATAATATGGATCTCTTTCATGGATTTCTGCATGCGAATAATTCTGTTTAGCACTTCTAACGAAGCATTTGAAACCTGCAGAGGGTGTTTATATATGGTGCTTGTAATACTCGAAAATTTATTAGCGGAGATTATCGTATATATTCCGAAGACGGCAAACATAATAATCAAACTGCCGAAAATTAACTTCAATTTTAAATCTAGAGATAATTTATTCATATCCATCAACCTCATATAATAAAATGATTCTTATTGTGTACGGAATCACTCACTAAGAGATATTAACATAGATTTTGTGCTGACTAAATGTGAAAATTATTCTTTGATAGAATAGTTAGGTGGCTTACATATCCTTTCTGATCGAAATTGACTGATCTTTTATTCATAAAGCCATGTAAATATTGAGTTTTAATACAATCTACATTCTCTCTAGACGATAGTTTGGACATAACCTTATCAACATCATGAGTTGGTTCATATGATGCAAAAAAAAGATGCTGGTATCAACATTCGGGCGGATTTGCAGCATATTCCTGATCTGCGAACTGTAGAAACATATGCACTTCACCACCGGAAAAGATAGGCTCTCTGAAACCGCCCATACGGCAGAAGCCCCCCCAACGCTGAAGCCAACAAGACATATCTCTTCACCCTTTTCATCGGCAAGCGAATTACTCAACAGATCAATATATCCATCAAGCCCTGTATTCGCCTGAAAATAGTCGTAAGCCTCCTGTTCATCTTTAAAGTCAAGATATCTGCCGGAATAAGGGTCTATAGCTTTTACTGACTCATAGCCGTCCGATATCAAGCTTACAAGCTCGTCAAACTCAGGAGTTTTGCCGAAAATATCAGATAAGATAATTAATTTCATAAGGGATTATAACAAAATAAAAACTCTGCGTGCTATTGATAATTAAAACCCAAAAACAACCACAACTCTCTTGGATATTATAACAACTCGACGAGATCAGAATTACCTATGATATACTGACGGCGATTCAATCTTCAGTTTATAAGTTCTTAATAATCTTCATTACGCATACCATATAAAAATCAAAATCATAATATTTGCTAACGAGCAAATACATATTTATTGTTCATTATAAGGGGGGGCTTGTACTTAATTTTTTGACGGTTTTGGGCAAAATTAGACACGGTTTAATTTAGAATGAAGATTGGTCTGGATTGATTAGATCAGGCTATAGTCAATTGATTTAATTTACAAAAATTTTATTAGTCTAATGAACATGCATATATCTTGACTATGCGTTGTATGTTTGTCAAAATGCAACAGAGGTGTCATCATGGAGACAGAATATTCTAAGTATAAAGAATTTATGCAAGATGATATAGAGGCATGCCTTGAAAACATGTACTGCCAACCGATACTGTTTGTAGGTTCTGGCTTGTCTCAACGTTATATCAATGCTCCAACATGGTCAGATTTATTAGGAAATATGGCTACTATTTGTCCTAATATATCAAAGGAGTATGCGTATTATTGTCAAACTTATAATAATGACTTACCTGTTATAGGAGAGGTATTTATCGATTTTTTTTAAAGAATGGGCATGGGAAAATAAAGATTGTTTTCCTCATGACACATTTGACTCCAAACATCTTCCAAATATATTTTTAAAACATAAAATTGCCGAGCATATCAGTGAATTTTCTTTAGACAGCTTATCACCTGAATATAAAGATGAAGTTGAAGCTTTAGAATCGATTAATCCACATGCTGTAATAACTACTAATTATGATTATATGTTGGAAAATATATTCAGTGAATATGAGCCCGTTATTGGACAGAAAATTCTTTACAATAATGCTTATAGTATTGGTGAGATATATAAAATTCATGGTTGTGTATCCGAACCTGACTCTTTAATTGTAACGAAAAATGACTATGAATATTTTGATAAAAAACAAAAGTACTTGAGTGCGAAACTATTAACATACTTTGCGGAGCATCCATTGTTGTTTATTGGATATAGTGCTTCTGACTCAAACATTATAAAAATCTTATCTGACATTGATGAAATACTACGGGATGAGCAAGAAGTTATTCCAAATATTTATTTTCTAGAATGGGATAAGAACGCAGAAACTAATACATATTTGAGTAAAGATATTTCGATTAATCTTAATGAAGGCAAAAGGATTAGAATAAAACGTATTGTTGCAAAAGATTTTACTTGGGTTTTCAAAGCATTTTCTATGAATAAACCTTTTGAATCAATTCACCCAAAATTATTACGTGCTTTCCTTGCAAGAACTTATGATATTGTTAGAAGTGATATTCCCAAAAAAAACGTATCGAAGTAGATTTCAAAATTCTTGAAAAATATATTAATGTTGATGAAGAAATCTCTAATATCTTTGGCTTCACTAGTTTTGCTGGAAGTCCTGATGTTAACATTAAATATCCATACAGCTTAACTGATGTAGGAGAACATTTAGGTTTTTCTGGTTGGCATAATGCACATAAACTCATTATGGAAATTAAAGAGCTTACAGGTTTTGACATAAAAGCAACTGACAATAGTTTTCATATTACTATCAATGTTGGAAAAAGCTATATTAACAAGTATTCAAGGGAGTGTATCGACTTTCTTAAAGACTTTAAAGAAGAAAACAGCATAGAAAAATACTTAGATCTGCTACGCTAAAGAGCATAAGTTATTAATAAACAACAAGGACACATTAGTATTTGACGACATAAGTTAAAACCTTAATATTATTTTTTTGTGTTAATATCTCTATATCTGATCACATTAATAAAAGGATTTAGAACGAAAATTGTCCTAAATTATTCCATTAAAAAAAGGCGATACTTAGTAGTGTATCGCCTTTAAAATATAAACAGCATCTACTGTTTGAAAATGCCCGAGACCGGACTTGAACCGGTACAGTAGTAACTACCGAGGGATTTTAAGTCCCTTGCGTCTACCAATTCCGCCACTCGGGCAATACTTATTAACTTATCTATTTCAAAAACTATTACTAAAATCCCGGCGAGGGATTTGATGACGAAACAAGTTCGTCACTCGCAAGCGAGTAAGCCCACTTGCGTCTACCAATTCCGCCACTCGGGCAATGCTTATTAACTAAATCTATATCAACAAATAATCCCCCCCAACTGGGTTATGATGACGGAATAGTTCACATCTATGCCGTCACCCCCCCCGGGAATATCTTAAGTTAAGCTCACAAGAGAGTTCACCCCCCCTCTCACAAGCCTGTCGGCTCATCACATCCGTTTTTGTTTGGACAAAGCAAATCTCTCACTTTACCCAGTTTGACTTAAGTATAAACCTTTTATCAGTTTTAAGGATTTACGTCAATTGTTAATAACATTCTAAAAATCTAAACTTTTCGGCGTTCTGGCAAACGGTATAACGTCCCTGATATTTGATACGCCCGTCACAAACATAAGAAAGCGTTCAAACCCAAGTCCAAAGCCTGAGTGCGGGACAGAGCCGTATTTTCTCAGCTCCGCATACCACCAATACTCTTCCATATCCAGCCCCCCCATCTTTCGATGGCAGCCTCCAGAACTTCCAGCCTGTCTTCACGCTGACTGCCGCCAACAAGCTCGCCGACATGAGGCAACAGCAGATCCATAGCTGCAACCGTCTCTCCGTCATCGTTCTGACGCATATAAAAAGGCTTAATCGTCTTAGGATAGTTATAAACAAATACAGCTTTTTGAAATGTTTCTCCGCCAAATACCTCTCATGCTCTGTCTGCATATCAACGCCAAAGCCCACAGGGTATTCGAATTTCTCACCTGATGCTTCGAGTATCTTAATGGCTTCTCTGTATTCTATACGTGCGAAATCACTGGCCAGAACATGATTCAGTTTCTCCTCAAGCCCTTTATCCACAAAGTTGAAGAAGAGTTCAAGGTCTTCCCTGCAATTCTCCATAAGGAAACTGATCAGGTATTTAACAAAGTCCTCGGCAAGTGTCATATTGTCGTGTATGTCGGCAAAAGCCACCTCCGGTTCTATCATCCAGAACTCAGCCGCATGGCGTGGAGTATTAGAATTCTCTGCCCTGAATGTCGGTCCGAAAGTATACACATTGCCCAGCGAACATGCGTAGTTCTCAACATTGAGCTGACCAGAAACAGTAAGGTAAGCTGCCTTACCGAAAAAAAATCCTCTGCTGCCGGTCGTTTTGTATCTTCCATAGTTGTCACACGGAACATCTGCCCCCCCGCCCCCCCTTCACAGTCAGACCCTGTAATTATAGGGGGGGTATGCACATAGAAGAACCCTCTCTCGCGAAAGAATTGATGAACAGCAAAAGATGCCTCAGACCTGAGTCTGAATATCGCACCATACTTATTGCTTCTGGGTCGAAGGTGAGCGATCTGCCTGAGAAATTCGTCGGTGTGACGTTTTTTCTGGAGCGGATAACTATCAGGGTCTGCAAAACCTACCATCTTGACAGACGTTGCTTTCAGCTCCCATTTCTGCCCCCCCTTCCCCCCCGGCGATTCCACAAGGTCGCCCTCTATCTCGACAGATGCACCTGTATTTATATTTTTCAGTTCGCTGTAGCTTTCGATACCTTCATCAGCTATGACCTGAAGATTTTTAAGGCATGAGCCGTCGTTCACCTCAAGGAAGGAGAAGGTTTTGGATTCCCTCTTACTCCTGACCCACCCCCCCTGCAGCTTTATCCCTGCGAACTGCTCGTCTGTATTCAATAGCTCCTTCACTCTTTTACGTTGCATAATCCCCCCCTCCTATACTCTGAAAATAAAACCGCCTGCACGCAGGTCTTCAACACTCTCTTTCACGGCATTTATTATCTTATCCACATCACTGTCACTGTGGGCGGAAGAGAGATAACATATCCGTCTCTCCCATGTGTATACACCACGCAGTATCATATTAAAAAAACATCAGTTCCAGTTCAATCGGTTCGAGTTGCAGGGCATAATCCCCCCCAAAACTCTCAAACCTAAACATAGACCCGAAATATTTTATTTCTATAGGTATTTCTTCGGCCTTAAAATAAAGATTAAGGCTGTCGCAAAGCTTTTTAGTCAGTTCACCTGCCAAAATCTGATGCTTCGACCTGTGGCTTTCAGCTCGGTAAGAACAGCTTTCGCTGCCGCCATACTGAGCGGATGTTTAAAGAAAGTTCCGGCATAAAAAATCACATCACTCTCAGGTATGGATTTATCGCCGAATGACCACTCACCGCCGTCTATGGCGTCCATAAATCTGCTTTTCCCTGCCACGGCACTGATAGGCATCCCATTGCCGAAAGACTTACCGTATAGGACTAAATCAGCTTTGATATCAAATATATGCTGAGCTCCGCCCGAATGCAGTCTGAATCCACTCACCACCTCGTCAAATATGAGGGCAGTATTGTTTTCATCGGTAAGCTCTCTCACTCTTTTCAGAAACTGAACGGGACGAAGATCAGGCTTTCTGCTCTGAACAGGTTCAACCAAAACAGCGGCACACTCATCTATGCACTCTTTGATCCGTTCGTAAGCCTCATCCGTGCCATAGTCCAGAAGCTCTACATCTTCGATCGTTCCTGCCGTTGTGCCTGGCGAAAGCGGGAATGTCCCGTCATTATTTGTGAAACCGAGAACTCCGTCAAATGTTCCGTGAAATGAGTTGCGGAAGATGAAAACCTTCTTCTTCCCCCCCGTAACGGCTCTGGCAATGCGTATTGCCATCATAACAGCCTCTGAGCCTGAATTACAGAAGGCAACTCTGTCCACACCTGTGAGCTCGCAGACAAGCTTCGCCACCTCGGAATTAAGCCTTAACTGCGGACCAAGCTCATAACCTGCCTCAAGCTGCTCTCTAATTGCGGACTTCTGAAAGGCAGGGTTGTGCCCCCCCAGAAAAACTGAGCCGTACCCCCCCATCCCTATATCAACATAATCATTACCGTCAATATCTGTAAAGTGAGCACCTGAGGAGCTTTCAGAAATGATAGGGTATATCATCTCTTTCAGGCTGAGTTTAAAGCTGAGTGAATTAATCCAGTCGCACAGTTGAGATTTATTCGAAGCCACCCATGCCTTGGATGATTTAGTCTTTTCGCCGTAACGTTTTGCTAAATCATCAATATATCTTTGCTGCTGAGCAGTCAGATCGTCTTCAACCATCCTGAGTGCTCTGAAATTTATCTTAGGATATTGCAATTACATCACCTATAAACCGTGAAATCTACCTTCACTATATATCTGCACACCGTCGGCATATACCTTGCCGTCGCTCATGGATTTTATCATATCCCAGTGGATTCCCGACTTATTCTTTCCGCCTGCTTCGGGATAGCTTGCCCCCCCCACTGCCATATGTATAGTACGTCCTATCTTCTCGTCGAAGAGGATGTTTTTTGTGGGTTTGGTTATGTTGTCGTTCAGTCCGAAGGCAATCTCGCCTATGAGCCTTGAGCCTTCGTCCGTATCCAGAACAGACTGGAGGAAATCATCACCCTTCTCGGCATGAGCTCCATTATCTTCCCATTCTCTATCTTCAGCATAATACCGCCGGCTTCGACACCCATGTATGATGTAGGCAGGTCGAAATATATCTGACCGTTGACACCGTCTTCAACAGGGCTTGTAAACACCTCACCGTCAGGCATATTATGGTGTCCGTTGCAGTTGATCCACTTCCTGTCGGCCACATTGAAAGTTATGTCTGTCTTGTGCCCTTCTATGCGTATCTCTTTCGTTCCCGTGAGTATATCGACAACCTTGTTCTGAAACCTGTCCACTTCATTCCATGCGGCAACAGGGTCAGCCTCATTCAGCTTACATGCATTAAAGACAAATTCGGAATATTCATCTAACGACATCTCCGCATCCTGTGCCATGGCCTGAGTGGGATAAGGGCATAAAGACCAGCGAAATTCCCCCCCTTTTTGCTCTCTTTCCATAAGGATATCACGCACTTTACGCATAGTCTTCGCATGAGTCGCCATCTTTGATTTATCAGCGTTTGTGAGCTGTTTTGTATTATCCGTACTATCTATGAACACCTGTGCAGATATGTTTTCTGCATCAGCCATCACAGATGCAGGTATGAACTCCAGCTGCTTTTCGCTGGCATATTTATAAAAAAATAGACTGCTGCTCCGATATCATCATCCTCAGGATCGGATGTGCACCGAGTTCCAAAGCCTGCTTTACAAATTCTTTAACAAGCGGTTCAGAGACAGTCTCTGCACGCACTAAAAAAACATCCCCCCCCTCTTTCAGACCAAGGGAGTAGTTACAGATAAGCTCTGCCATTTTCCGTTCAAGCATTTTATCACCATACTTAGATTATATATTTACGACGTTATTTGATCAGCCAAAAAAACAAGGGGGGGGCAATGAAGCCCCCCCCTTAATTATCTTAAACTAAAGCCGCCAACCAAAGGGAGGCGAACAGCAAGGATGTATAATCATCCTCTCAAATTCAGAGTCAAGTATTAGCCCTTGAGGTTGTAGAAAGCACCGAGACCTTTATACTCAGCCTGATCGAAGAGCTCTTCTTCGATTCTAAGCAGCTGGTTATATTTAGCTATTCTGTCTGTTCTACAAGCTGAACCCGTCTTGATCTGACCTGCGTTAACAGCAACTGCAAGGTCGGCTATTGTTGTGTCCTCTGACTCGCCTGAACGGTGAGAGATAACACATGTAAAGCCAGCCTCTTTTGCAGTCTGGATAGCGTCAAGTGTCTCAGTGAGAGTACCTATCTGGTTCAGTTTAACGAGGATAGAGTTACCCACCCCCCCTTCTTTGATACCGCGAACAAGTCTCTCAGTGTTTGTAACGAAAAGATCGTCGCCGACAAGCTGACACTTATCGCCGATAGCTTCAGTAAGGAGCTTCCAGCCGTCCCAGTCGTTCTCGTCAAGACCATCTTCGATAGAGATGATTGGATATTTTTCGACTAGATATTTATAGTATTCCACCATCTGAGCAGAAGTCTTCTCAGGCTCTGCCTCAGCACCAAGAACATATATTCCCTTCTCTTTGTTATAAAACTCAGATGAAGCAGCATCTATAGCGATGTAGATATCAGAACCGGCTTTGTATCCTGCTTTATCTATCGCCTCGAGTATAACTTCGATTGCCTCTTCGTTAGAACCGAGGTTAGGAGCGAATCCGCCTTCGTCACCAACTGCAGTATTCATACCTCTGGCTTTGAGAACACCTTTGAGAGTGTGGAAAACTTCCGCACCCATTCTGAGAGCCTCACGGAAAGAAGGAGCACCAAGCGGCATGATCATAAATTCCTGAATATCCACGTTGTTGTCGGCATGCTCACCGCCATTGATGATGTTCATCATAGGAGCAGGGATAGTGCTGGCAAATGTACCGCCGATATATTTGTATAACGGAAGACCACATGATTCGGCAGCAGCTTGGCACAAGCGAGTGAAACACCGAGGATGGCATTTGCACCTATTTTACTTTTGTTCTTTGTGCCGTCCAGCTTGATAAGCATTTCGTCAATCATCTTCTGCTCTGTAACGTCGATCCCTTCCAGCTCAGGAGCTACGATCTCGTTAACATTCTGAACAGCCTGAAGGACACCCTTGCCGAGATATCTGTCTTTGTCTCCGTCACGAAGCTCAACAGCCTCATACTCACCTGTCGAAGCACCTGAAGGGACAATAGCACGCCCCCCCATCACGCCGCCACTTGTCACAACCTCTACTTCTACTGTCGGGTTACCTCTGGAGTCAAGCACTTCTCTGGCAAACACATCAATGATATCAGTCATTTAAATCTCCTTAAACATTTATTAAATTTTTATATTGATAATACGATTCCACGGGGGGGACTCCCCCCCCTTTCGGACATATTATATCTTGATAATGACGTAAAAAAAACAACCTGATTTAGAAATGATTAGAATAAAATATAGGCGGCTTACTCAGAGAAACGAACACACCCTTTCCCTGCCATTTTCGCCTGATACATAGCAGTGTCTGCAGAGTGGACAAGCTCATCATAAGAGCTGCCGTCAGACGGATATATAGCGACCCCCCCTATACTGACTCCGATACGTGCCACACCTTCATCAGTCTCTATAGGTTTTGAGAGATTTTCTATCATGGCATTTGCCAGTTTTTCCAGAGACTGTTTATCTTTGATTTTCTTGAGGATAACGGTAAACTCGTCACCCCCCCCTATTCTGCAGCACATATCACTATCTCTCACACACTCTTTCAGCCTCTTTGCTATCTCTACTAACACAGTATCCCCCCCTGCGAGATGCCCAAGCGTATCGTTCACCTGCTTGAACCCGTCCAGATCAAGGTAAAAAAACAGACACTTTTTCATCATAACGGCTGGCAGTCTTGATCTCTGCTATGAGAGTATTTCTGAACATAGCTCTGTTTGGAAGCTCTGTCAGACAATCATAAAAAGCCATATTCTCAAGCTTTCGCTCCGTCTCTTTCAGCTCCGAAATATCATGGAAAATACCTATATAGTAAGGGGGGGCGTCGCCACTGTCGCTGACAACACTGTTGACTGTCAGTATCTGAGGGAAGACAGTCCCGTCCTTCTTTTTATCCCAAATCTCGCCCGACCAGCTACCGTTCTCTACAATAGAGTCCCACATCTTTTTATAAAATGATTTTGAGTGTTTACCCGATTGCAGCATCTTACTGCTCTTCTTGAGCACCTCGCTCTCCGAATAGCCCGTGATCTGCTCAAATGCGTTATTAACTTTTATAATATTAGCTTTGGCATCAGTGATGTATATCGCCTCGTCAGTATTTTCTACAATCGTTTCGTATATTCTAGCTGCTTCGTACGCTCATCCACCATCACTTCGAGATTCTCTTTCATCTCAGTGAGCTCGCTCAGGGTTTTATGCAGTTTTTTCTGCGTCTGCTGATATTTCATAAGGGACTGGATCACCCTATTCATCTCTTCATTGTCACCCAGCGGCGGTATAACCGTGTCCTTGTCTTCTGCAAGAGCTTCGAGAGATTTATTAACATTATTAATGTTTTTACCAATTTTTGCCACATAGTCGGCAAGTAATTTGATTATGAGCAGTGCAACAGCCACCACAACAGCCAGAAAAATAAGATTATTATTCTTCAGCTGTTTATTAGCCAAATAAAACTCTTCACCTACCTGCTCTGTGATGCCTTTCGAGAAACTTTCGAGTTTATGAACCACATTCCGATATATATCGTCCGCTTCGTTCAGTTTCTTTTCGCTTAGTTCCAGATCAACGGTTACCATAGTCAGGGCGGAGGTATGCTTGCTCAAAAATACTCTAAGCTGCCGCAATATATAATTCTTAATGTCGTCAGGATTGTGGTCTTGTGGATTATACATCTGGTGCAGATAAGTCATTTTGTAGCCTTTAACATCTGAAATGAGTCTTCTTATCCTGTCCAGAGCTTTTTGACTTTCGACATAAACCCCCCCTTCTTCGTCCAGCTCAGATTTGGATTTACTGTATATATCCAAAACCTGCTCGTGTATTTCGCCCATTTCAACAAGGACATATGAAATACGATTGAGAGTATCAAAGTCATTCTCAGCCAGATTATTGGCAAGGGTATCGAATTTGTTGTAAGTTAATAATATAATGCCTGAAAGGACAATAAGTCCCGTAATCATAATAGCGACGGGGGGGATAGCCACTATTTGTTTGTGAAATGGTTTCTGCCTGAAACTCTTCATCATTTATTCCAGCCAGTCAGTCGGCTCAAGAACACCCACGCTTTAAACCCTCCAACCCCCCCGTTCGGCTCGAAAATGTAGCTACACCTTCGGGTTTAGGCCAAATACCGACCGCCTCCTTCAGGTTAGCCGTATGAGATACGATAAGTGTATTTGTCCCTTTTTCCGGCTGTTCGGCTAAAAGTGATCTCAGATTCTCACTCTGTTTTTCTCTTTTAGTTTTATCTATACCTACTGCGAAGTATAGATTATCATCTATCACTGGTTCACCTGCAGAGTATTTCGCAGTATCAACACAACGGCAGAAAGGACTGCTCACTACTTTGCCGATTTTTATCGAATTTCGCTTTAACGAATTATTAATAACCTTCGCTTGTTTAACACCTGTCTCACTAAGATTTCTCTGTGTATCACAGTCAGACAGATCAACGGGAAAGACATCATCCTGCTCGTGGTTTGTTGCAGCATGTCTCAGATAAATAACATAGCCTGATTGCTGTAAAAGCTTTATAGCCGCCTTGCCTGAATATATTTCACCGGCGAAAGATATACCTGTAAATAGTGAAAATAACAATATTGCTAAGCTTGTGTTTTTAATATTCATGACAACCCTCACCGAATCATCGAAATAATAACAGCAAGAAACAAAAGATGCAAGTTAGTTTATAATAAAAATTATTATTTATAATTTAAGTCTTTTTTTAATCTTTTATTTACTCTAAAATATGGTTATAATTTACTAGTTAAACAACAAGCAATATACAAAAATGTAAACTCAACGGTGTTATTACTATGGAAAAGAATATAGTGACCAAGAAAAAAATACTATTTATTATTTGCTGCATACTTCCTCGGGTTTGGGATCATCGTTGCCCTGCTGACATCATTAATTAACTACAATATCAGATACACCGACATAGAAAAACAGCTTGAAAAGAGAGCAGAATCAGAGGCCGACTTCAAAAGGCAATATCTGAAAGATTATATATCTCAGATAGAAATGCTGCTCTTATCCATTACAAAGAATGAACTGACTAATAAATATATATCAACCGGGAGTGACACCGACCGCAGAAATCTCAGCAGTCTTTTTTACTCACTGACATACTCTAACAAAGACCTGATGCAGCTGAGGTTTATAGACCATAACGGCATGGAAAAAAATCAGGATAGACCGTGATAAGAAATCCCCCCCTGCTCTTTTGATCATCCCTGATGATAAGATGCAGAATAAAGGTGACAGGTACTATTTTAAAGAAGCGTCGCAGATTATAAACAATGCATTCTGGCACTCGAACGTTGATCTGAACGTAGAACATGGTAAAATCGAAGTCCCTCTGAAACCTACGTTCCGTGTTGCGACTCCGCTCATATTAAACAATAAACTGCAGGGCATCCTTATAGCAAATATAATAATGGATAACATGCTGGATATAATGGCAAATTCCCATAATTTTCATGTGTACATAATAGATAAGGACGGCGAGGTTATCATCAGCCTCAACCTGAAAACTCATGGAGCAGATATCTCAACAATAAACCGAATATTCATGATCTATTTCCGAATGAATCGAGAGAGATTATCTCAAGCAACAGCATACTTAAACGTGAGCTTTACATGTTCTCATATGCCGATATGTTCAGAAACAACGAAGGGCTGAAAATATTAATGATCCCCCCCAAAGATGAGATTGTAGGCTCTCTCAGGATGAACAACATCATTACCGCTCTCCTCATAGCTCTCATAGTATTTATCGTATCCATACCTCTATCCTGGCTGGCATCCTTTATCCCATCTAAACTTCAGGCGACCATTGTGGATGCATACGATGAAATAAAAAAATACACGAATATTATTGATAGAAATATCGCTACATCAAAGACTGATAAACATGGACGTATCATTGAAGTCAGCTCAAAGTTTTTAGAAATCACGGGGGGGTATCATAAAGACGACATAATAGGTAAAGAACACAACATACTGAGACACCCGAGCACCCCCCCACAAGAGCATTATCAGGAGATGTGGGCCACAATAAACAGCGGTGCGATATGGACAGGTGAAATGCAGGATCTATCCAAATCCGGCAATGAGTTCTGGATAAAACAGAGCATTACCCCCCCTGAGATAAACCACAAAGGTGAAATCGTAGCCTTTACGTCTGTGGCTCAGGACATCACAGATAAAAAGATTATTGAGCAGATGTCAATCACTGACAGGCTTACAGGATTATACAACAGACATAAACTAGACTCGACACTTATGTCCGAAATGAATAGATTCAACAGATATAAAGTGGACTTCTGTGCAATTTTGCTGGATGTGGATCATTTCAAAAAGGTTAATGACACCTACGGTCATCAGGTTGGTGACGACGTACTTATCAAGATCGCTGAGATACTGCAAAAGAGTATCAGAGGGACTGACTATGCAGGCAGATGGGGGGGTGGAGAAGAATTCCTCGTAGTAGCTGTCCAGATCAACCTCGACGATGCCTGCTCTCTCGCGAATAAGATAAGAGAAACATAGCATCCACGGATTTTGAGGTAGTAGGGAGAGTTACAATCAGTGCAGGTGTCACAAACTATCTATACGGCGAAACCGTGGCTCACTTTGTGAAACGTGCCGATGATGCCCTTTACGCTGCCAAAGAGGGCGGGCGTAATAAAGTTGTCTGTGCCGAAAATGAGGTATAATTCACCAATGTTCGTTTAATAACCTTGACTTAAAGAATTGTAGTATATTATCATTCCACAAACGCTGAACCAAGGTAAACAATGTACGACATACCAAATCTGCTCTTTGCCGACAGGCAAGGGAATATATATGACCATCCGCACCTGAAAATGACTGTCAGAAGCGAGAATTATAACTTTGTCCCATACGAGATCGAGCTGATAGAGCTGCCCCCCCCAGCTCCAGACTCTATTTCATCCCTGAGACGCACCCTCACGCTTATAACCCTGACACGGCAGGCATGGAAGTATTCACCGGCGGCTACGCCGTGAGTGCATTCCTCGACCCGGGGGGGTATCTCAGGCTTTTTATGCCCGCTTATCAAAAACTGAACGACACGGTTCTCCCTATGTATGCTTACACTGCTGTAGGCTGGCTGAACGGGAAGTTTGTAGTCCCTGCGATAAAAGTGGATGACGACTCGAAATGGAATCCGAAAAACTTCGACTATACCAATAAATTCTCCGCTGTCGTTGATGAACGGCTGGAGAAATCTCCAAACAACAGACTCTATAAACAGCTGTCGAAATGTGCTCTGGAATACCACTGCACCGCAGCAAAGAATGCATTCATAGGCAGATGGGAGTGCCCTCTGCCCACAGCACCGACCTGCAACAGCAGATGTCTCGGCTGCATATCCCTGCAGGAGGACGACAAGCTCGTAGCACCGCAGGACAGGATTAAATTCACTCCGAGAGTAAATGAGATAGTCGAGGTTGCACTAAACCACTATGAAGTTGCCGAAGAGCCGATTGTAAGCTTCGGACAAGGGTGTGAAGGCGACCCTATAATCACTGCCGACACCATAGCCAAAGCCGTAAAGGTTATCAAAAAGAAAGCCCCCCCCGACCTCACGGTAAACTTTAACTCCAACTGCAGTAACCCCCCCGAAAAAATGAAGATGCTTTTTGATGCAGGTATAGACAGTATACGAGTAAGTATGAATTCTGTGGTACACTCTACTTATGAGAGCTATTACCAGCCGCAGGGCTACTCGCTGGATGATGTGCTGAAGAGTATAGAACTTGCTAACAAATATAATATATATACATCGCTGAACCTGCTGGTGATACCGGGTGTCAACGATAGAGAGAGCGAAGCTGAGACGATGCTGGATTTTCTCAATGCATACGATATTGACCTCATCCAGTTACGCAACTTAAACATAGACCCTGATTTTCTGTTTTCTAAACTGAGATTTAAGAAAGAGGAGATCCTTGGCGTCAAGAACCTCCTTAAACTGATAAAGAAGAAGAAGAAAAATATGAAATTCGGCTACTTTAATCGAACCAAAGCAAACTTTGATGTCGACTTTGGTCTGCCGGATCTAAAGAGGAGAAACAAATGAAAAAGATTCTTGTGTTAACTATGGTGCTCCTTAGCAGCATCGCATTTGCAGGCGAGTTTGAGATCCAGCCAACAATGACTCAGTCACAGTTTGAGTCACTTGCAAAAGAGATGGGAGCTATAGTTACTCCTACACCTAACAGCCCGGCAGAGCCGCTCAAAACTCTCGGTTTTGACATAGCTCTCGAAACATCCGTTATCGACATAGATGACGAGCAGGGGGGGCACTGGGAGAATGCATGGGACGACGGCGACCCGTCAGGTATGGCTCTCGTGACAAGAGTACACGTTCAGAAGGGATTCCCTTTCGGTCTTGACCTTGGTGCAAGCGTATCAAAAGGTCATACCATACCTTTCACAGCTATAACAGGCGAAGTTAAGTATGCTCTTCTCAAAGGTACTATTGCGACACCTGCAATCAGCGTTAAGGGTTCTTTCACAAAGGTATTCGGCATGGATGATATGTCTATCAACACTCTCTCTGCCGGTGCATACATCAGTAAGGGCATCCTTATGTTCACTCCGTATGCAGGTATAGAAACTGTTTACACAATGGCGTCTGATGATTCAGGCAATGATTTCGATAAGGTTAATACTAACGTAGCAAGAGGGCTCGTAGGTCTTCAATTCTCACCACTTCCGCTCATCTCTATCAATGCAGAGGTAGCTAAAGGCGAGGTATTGCAGTACGGACTTAAGGCTGGAGTAAGATTCTAGTCAAAGGTATGAAATGGAAACACATTTTTATGATTATATAGTATTAGGCAGCGGTGTGGCCGGATTACGAGCAGCTATTGAGCTCGCCGGTCACGGCCGTGTTGCCGTTGTTACTAAATGCTTTCTCGGCGAAAGCTCATCAGAGTATGCACAGGGCGGTGTTGCCGTTGCTCTCTCTGATGATGATGACATCTCTCTGCACATAGAGGATACACTCCGTGCAGGTGATGGGCTATGCGATCTTAAGGCGGTCTCCACACTTGTTGAGGAAGGACCTAATTATATCAAACAGCTTATATCATGGGGGGGTGCTAAATTCGATATGCACGGTAGTCTTCTCGAATTCACCAGAGAGGCGGCACACAGTGTCAAAAGGATCATCCACGCAAAGGGTGATGCGACGGGTCACGAGATTGTCCGTACCCTTAAAGAATACTCTGGTACATTCGAGAATATCGAAAAGCTCGAATACACCTATGCTCTGGATTTTATCAAAGACAGCCCGAACAGCGTTGCAGGGGGGTTATAGCCCTGAACGAAAAAACGGGCGAAATCAGCCTGTACTACGCAAAGGCAGTGATAGTCTCCACAGGCGGAGCAGGAAGCTCTACACCAGAACCACAAACCCTGCTGTTGTGACAGGCGACGGGATGGCTATGGCTTTCAGAGCCAAGGCTGCTATGAAAGATATGGAATTCTTTCAGTTCCACCCTACAGGTCTAACCATCGAAGGTGCACCTGCATTCCTCCTGAGTGAGGCGATGCGCGGCGAGGGCGGAGTTCTCCGTAACATAAATATGGAACGCTTCTGCACTAAATATCACCCCCCCGACGGAGAGCTTGCTCCGAGGGACGTTGTGAGCAGATCTATCTTCTTTGAGATGAAAGAGACAGATTCGAAACACGTTTATCTTGATCTTTCTCATCTCGATAGCAATTTTGTAAAAAAACAGATTCCCTAAAATATATTCCACATGTCTCGAATACGGTCTTGATATCAGTAAAGACCCTATACCTGTCAGCCCTGCGGCTCATTACTTTATGGGCGGTATATATACTGACGACTGGGGGGGCAGATCAACACTCAAAGGTCTATATGCATGCGGTGAGGCAGCGTGCAACGGTGTCCACGGAGCTAACAGACTCGCCAGCAACTCTCTGCTGGAAGGTGTCGTTTACGGTGGACGCAGTGCAAAAGCCGCTGTCAGAGATAACGATAACCGTGAGATCAGAGAGCAGGATATCGACATCAACGAAATCATAGTTATCGAAGATACACAAACTGAGCTGGAAAAGATTCAGTCCTGTATGTGGAAAAATGTAAGCGTCTCAAGGGATGAACCGGATCTCGATGACGCTATCGAATACCTGACTCAGTTCCTTGCCCGTTTTGAAGGTAAGACACCTGCCGACAGGAACACGGCAGAGCTTGAAAACCTCGCCACCGTGGGACTTCTCATGGCGAAAGCTGCCAAAGAACGCAGAGGGAGCAGAGGCGGACACTACAGGAAAGATTATCCGGATAGAATAAAGGATAACTGGCACATATATTTTGAAAATGCCGAATTTAGTCCTATTAAAAGATAGCAATAAACCCCCCCTCATAACTGCGGATGGGTCTATCTCACTCTACAGTATGGATTACCATGAGGGGGGGTATAGGGCAAAAAGTGTCGGTGCATATACTGAATCCCTGCATAAGTTTTACAACGCCTGCGGTATTGAAGAACTGGCAATGAAACAGGATGTCAGCCTGCTGGATATATGTCTCGGCGGCGGGAGCAATCTCGCTGTAACGCTTGATAAACTTCTGGATATACAAACACCCCCCCACAACATTCATATCGTCACTGTGGAGCGGCAGGCATCGCTCTTTGACACCATACGAGACACCCCCCCTTACCTCTGGCCGATACGAGGTTATCAGGTACTCAGAAAGCTTTTTGTGGACGGACAGTATAACAATATCCGTCTGGACATTGCCATAGGTGACGCAAGGGACATTCTGGAAAACCTTAAATGGAAATTTAATATTGTCTATTTCGACCCGTTCGGTAAAAGAAAAAACCCTGAGATGTGGACAGTCGACGTTTTCAGGTCTGTTTATGACTTATGCTATCTCGGTGGAAAGGTAGCCACCTATTCCTCCGGCAAGGCTATCCGTGAGGATTTTGTCGAAGCAGGATTCAGCTATACTTCCACCCCCCCAAAAACGGCAGGGGGGGCATTTCAGGAAGGGACGGTTTTCTGCAAAGATGTCACGCCGTAAAACCTCAATGGATACGGCATATTCCGAATATGTCATATTCATGTACTTTTTTACAAATAATTAGTTGACACAAATCAGATAATACGATATAAAATACATCCTTCGCGGGTGTAGCTCAGCTGGTAGAGCGCGACCTTGCCAAGGTTGAGGTCGCCGGTTCGAGTCCGGTCACCCGCTTTTTAAAGGCCGATCTTCTCAGGTCGGTCTTTTTACTTACAAATATTGGCGACGTGGCCGAGTGGTTAGGCAGCGGCCTGCAAAGCCGTGTACCCCCCCAGTTCGATCCTGGCGTCGCCTTTTTAATTTTATAAGTAACTCAAAAAGCCTCAGTTCATATAACTGAGGCTTTTTTTATCTAATATGTTCTATATAATAATTGTTAAAATGGGATGTACCTGTATCGACATCTCAATAAATTACACCCTTTTCCGTAATTGTAAAAACCAAATATTCTTCGCTTATAAATCAATATTATCAACGTAAATAGAATAATCAGGAGAGAATTGCATTAACAACGCAGAGATGTTTTGTGGCGTCGTTGCGGAGTGCTTCCAGATGGGAATCGCTGAGGCAGAGTTCAATATTGCTTAAGGCATCGTCGAGCTTGTCGTCCCTTTCGCCTGTTGCATGGAAATCCAGCATATTGACAGCTAGGTGAAGCAGCTTTGTTTCGTTCATACATTTATTCTTTGTCAGCCTGCTTGTATTTATAATAGGCAGGGTATAGTCGTCGGAAAACTTCCATTTCTGGAGGAGTTTTCGCTCAGGTGCAAACCTAAGCTGTTTGTAAGCTTCACGTATTCCTTCCTCTCATCATCAGAGAATTCCGACCCTGAAAAATAGTCCGAAATGGCGGCATACATGAAGATTTCGCCTATATAACTCATTAATCCTATAGAAAACATCGTGACAGGTGAAGAGACCTTAAAACTCACTGCCAGCACATAGCAAAGAGAGGCGGTCAGGAGTGATCTTTCAACGGATTCGGAAATCTCGTCCACGAATATCAGCTCTTTATTAGCCGCCAGCGATTTGTTTATAAAATTAATCAGATACACTTTGACATTAGCCATCCCTACCCTGACAAGAGCTTTTTCCACATCCGTCACATTGCTGAAAGCACCGCTGAAATAAACGGAATTTGCCATCTTTATAATCCCCCCCGAATGCAAAGCAGGGTCAGTCTTGGTCATATTGTCTATCACCTTGAAAGAGATATCATTATCCTCAAGAGCAGCAAGCAGATTCAGCCCGCAGTCATGCTTTACAGGAAGTGCGATACGCCCTTTAAGCAACATTGCCTGTATATGTTTAAGGGTCTTTTCAGGTGTGCGGATTTCATTCTTTTCCTGCATGTAAGGTTTACAAAGCTGGAGTTTTGCCAGATCCCCCCCTGAAAGGCTCTGGGTTATATCTTTATGCTTAAGAACCAACTGTTTAGGTGACGTGACTATTTTTGTGATGTCTTCACTCGTACTGATTATGATTAAAGTCTTGAGGTTGGTATCCACCGAAAGCTTGAGCCTGCCGAAAACTTCCATATCTTCCCGTGTTTCAATAATAACAAAAATGTTTGATATATCAGAGTTGACGATAGCCCTTTTAAGCCCGACAGAGATAGAATTGTAGCTCTCGTTTTCCATGCCAAGCATAGTGAGATAAGAGCTGTAGAAACTAACGACGATAGGGTTAGACCCTGTAATCACTGTATGCATTGGTGTCCCTTGTTTTAGCAATATAACTAAAAAATACTATATCAACAGTTTCATTTATTGACAATAAACTATTGTTCACACAATGCATTAAAAATACTTCAAAAGTGCATATAAACTTGTTAAAGCACGGTCAGCCTGTTCCTCCCTCCTCTTTTGGATTCGTACATTGCCTTATCCGCTCTGGCTATCAGGGTGTCAATACTGTCACCTTTTGCAGCCATGGAACAGCCTATAGATGCCGTAACATATATATTTTCGTTTTCAAGGGTTAACCAGCTATGAGAAATCAGCATCCTGATCCTCTCGCCTATTTCGGTGATTGTATCACCGCTTATATTCGGCACTATAACCAAAAACTCTTCTCCGCCCCCCCATCTGCACGCCACGTCAAAAGGTCTCATGGCGGCATTTATAGAGTTAGCAACCATCGTGATTACATCATCCCCCCCGACTGCATGCCCGTATGTATCATTCACCTTCTTGAAGTGGTCAATGTCTATAAAATACACGGCAAAAGGTACTTTCAGTTCATTGAACTCCAGTATCCTCTTCTTCAAACTATGCTCGGCATACTTTCTGTTACCAAGCTGAGTTAAGCCGTCTGTCAAAACCTCTTTCTGTAGTTTTTCCAGCATTTTTATCACATCAAGTCTGTTGGTCATATCTGTAAAAAGCTCGACAGCACCGCATATTTCATTGTCGTCATTGTAAATTGCCGTAACTCTTATAGAAACGGGAACTCTGTGCCCTTTTTATGGTGCAGATACACCTTAGCCTCTCTGTTTTGCCCGTCGCTCATGGTAAGCCCCCCCAGCGGACAGCCATCAAGGCAAAGCTCAGTCCCCCCCAGCTCATCAACATGCCTGAGAATATTATCTGAACAGCGTCTCCCCCCCATAACCTCATCAGATGTAAAACCTGTGATATTCTCTGCCGACTTATTCCAAAGGGTTATCTTTTTATCAAAATCAACGTAGTAGACACCTTCATTTAACTGTTCGATAATGTTTTTATAATTCTCTGGCATTTTATCACCCTCGCAAAATGTAATTAAATAAAAAAAATGCACGCAATACGATACTTAAATGATAATATGAAAAAAAACGTACAAAACAGGTATTCTTACCTAAAATGACTTAAGGGAAAGGTAAGAATTACATTGTTTCGATAACTTTAAGGAAAGCATCGACGATTTCCGGTCTGAAGTCAGTCCCTCTGGCACTTGCGATATATCTCACCGCCTCTTCATGCCCCCCCAGCCCTTCCCTGTAAGGTCGCCTGTTACACATTGCGTCATACACATCGCATATGGATATGATCTGTGCTTCAAGCATAATCTCGTCCCCCCCTTTGAGACCGTTTGGATAACCTGTTCCGTCATATTTTTCGTGATGCTGCAGAACGATGTCTGCTATCGGCCATTTAAAATCGGCCACGCTCAGTATCTCGTATCCAATAGATGGGTGTTGCTTGATAATGGCAAACTCAGTCGCAGAGAGCTTGCCCGGTTTATTCAGAAACTCAGAAGGGACATAAATCTTTCCTATGTCATGAACTATTGCCGAAAGAGACAAACCTTGAATACGGTCTTCATCCCAGCCGAGATAATCAGCAACCTTGCCTGACAGCTCAGACGCTCTGTCTTGGTGCCCAGAAGTGTAAGGATCACGCAGTTCAACAACTTTTGCCAAAGCCTTTATCATAGAGTCCATCTGGTCTTTCAACATATTCAGGCTGTATAACTGCCTTCTGGCATGCAGGTTTTCGTACTGGATCATAGAATCTTCCAGCACTTTTGTTAACATTTCTATGTTTACAGGCTTCGAAAGAAATCTGAATACATAGCCTTTATTAATTGACTCGATGGCAGACTCTAAACTGGCATACCCAGTGAGTATCACCCTTACGGTATCGGGATGCTTTTCCATGACTTTTTCAATAAATTCAATGCCGTTCATCTCCGGCATACTTATATCGCTGATGACAACGCAATACTCACTTTCATTCAACATCTTTAAAGCCTCAAGCGGATTATCGCAATAATCTATCTCGAATCTCTTAGGAAGATTCCGCCTAAAAGCTTTTAAAATATTGATTTCGTCATCCACAATTAAGACTTTATTAAAAACCGCCATGACAATCTCCATTGACATAATGTATAAATATTTTATGTTATTATTATAATATAATACACAAGATGAGTTAACAATGAAAAAGAGATATTGCATTTTATTTTGTCACGGCAGTGAACATACACCACTCTTAAAGAGCATCTTGGCTGAGTTATCATACGAATTGATCATGTTCGAAAGTCAGGATGATTCGGCAGACTCCTCAGAGACCAGTTTTATCATCATAAACCACGACCTTTTTTTTGAAAGACAGTAATGTACGGGAAACGATCTTAGAATTATATTCAGACACGCCAAAGATACTCTTTTTTTTCACGATTACGCACAGAAATCGGTAGACTACACCACCTTAAAGAACATATACGGCATAATAATTAATCCCATAACCGAAGACAGCCTGAGGCTGGTTCTGGATAACTCTGTATCATTGATAAATGATGTTATTGCATCCGAAGCTAGCAAACTCAAACTGAAACTGGCTACACAGACATTCGAACTGCTGAATTTTAATGAGAATATCGATGATATAATCAGTGACACACTTTTTCTCGTAAAATCGTTCATGAATTATGACGCAATAGCCATTCGCCTGAAAGACGACTTACGCTATAAATACACAGAACATATAGGTTTCGATGATGATTTTATCGCCTCGGAGTCCGATGTTTTTACGAAAAAAAACATGAAAATTGCAAATATAACTGTTTCTGCGGAGTGGTTCTGGAGAGTTCTTTAAACTATAACCCTGAGTATTCCACACATTTCGGCAGTTTCTGGACTAATGATTTTCAGGAAACATTGACGAAACACGAAAAAGAACTGGGTGAAATCTCCGTAAAAGGTAAGTGCCTGAAACTGGGGGGGTTTAAATCCGTGGCATTGATCCCTATTAAGTTCAATGAAGAGGTTTTGGGCATGTTTCAGATCAACTGCTTCAGAAAATATGCCTTCACCTTAGAAGATATATATTTCATAGAGAGGCTAAGCAGCAGTATAGGTGTATCTATCCATCAGAAAGAGACTAAGCGTCTGCTGGAGATAAGTGAAAGTGCCCTTAACAGAGCTCAGAAGATCGCCAAGATTTGCAGCTGGACAAATATGGGAACAGGGGGGGCGGACCACACCTACAACATCTCAAAAAATATCGAAGATATCATGGGGGGGATTGTCCCGGATAACGGTACCGTAACACTGAAGCAGATTATCGAAGTTATTCATAAAGATGACAAAAACTACTACTCTCCCAGAGAGAAACCGGCAGAGAGACAGGCAAGCCATACAGCTATGACTTCCGTATAATCAAAAACGGTAGAATCAGACACATACATCTGTCTGCCGAACCTATTATAATAAATGACGAACTTCAAGGGTATGCAGGGATAGTTCAGGATATCACTCAGCGTAAAATTGCCCAGATCAGGCTTGAAGAGAACAAATCTTTCCTTGACTTGATACTGCAGGGGGGGATAAGGGCTGCCATTATTATCGTTGACCCTGTAAAAAGAAAAATCAGATTTCTCAACAATGCAGCCGAGGAACTCCTTAAACAGCCTGCAAAAGAGCTTGTCAATACAGGCTGTCACAATTTTCTGTGTGCACTGAACCACTCAGGTTCGTGTGAGGACGAGCCTACGCTTCATAAACATAATGACTTTTTACTTACTCTTAAAAACGGTGAGCAGGTGAGTACCATGAAGACTGTCATAAGGGTTAACTGGCGTGGGGGGGCTATTCACCATGCAATGATCTTTTTTTGACATGACAGACAGGAAAAACCTCGAGATACAGCTTGCCCACGCACAAAAGATGGAATCTATCGGACATCTGGCGGCAGGTGTTGCTCACGAACTTAACACCCCCCCGATACAATACATAGGAGATAACGTCTCTTTCCTTAAAACAGTTTTCGCAGAGTCGTTATCAGCATATAAAAAGGTCATCACCCTATGTACAAATGATGGGGGGGACAGCGACTGCAGTATAAAAGAAGATATCTGCAAAATAATGGATAACTTTGATTTTAATTTTATCAAAACCGAGTCCGAGGAAGCCATAGAGCAGACGCTTGACGGCATATCCAGAGTCAGCAGTATAGTCAAAGCTATGAAGACTTTCTCTCACCCGGGAACATCTGACAAAAACCTAATAGATATCAACAAATCGATAGAGACCACCTTGACCATCTCTAAAAACGAGTGGAAATATCATTGCAACGTAATTACAGACTTTGACCCTAACCTCCCCCCCGAAGTTTATGGATATCATGACGATCTGAATCAGGTTTTTCTTAATATGATTATTAATGCTTCCCACTCCATCGAAGAGAAATACTCCAAAGAGAACAAGATGGGGGGGAATATCACTATCTCTACCCATGCCACAAATGATCACGCAATAATCTCCATAGCTGATGACGGGCTGGGTATATCCAAGGAAAATCTGAACAAAGTATTTAACCCGTTCTTCACGACTAAAACAGTCGGAAAAGGTACAGGGCAAGGGTTATCCATCTGTCATTCTATTATAGAAGAGAAACACAAAGGCAAAATAAATATACAAACAACTGAAGGAAAAGGGGGGGCAACCTTTATCATTAAGTTACCATTATTGTAAGGGCAGAAAGATGAAAACAATTATGTTTGTCGACGACGAGATCAACATCTTAAATGCGATGAAGCGTCAAATGTATCCTTATCGGGAGACATGGAAATGTCACTTTGCCGGAAGTGCTGATCAGGCATTTCAGATATTGAATCAAGAACATATCGACGTTGTGGTCAGCGATATTATCATGCCGCAAACCAACGGACTGGAATTTCTCCAGAAGATAAGCGTTATGAATCCTGCCATCTACCGTATAATCCTCTCAGGGCAGGTTGATGAAAATATTGCCATAGACTGTGTGAAAACCGCACATCAGGTCTTTTCCAAGCCTCACGACATAGGTGACCTTATTTCGAAGGTCGACAATATTATCAGATCAAAATCTATCCTCAAAGACGAAGATATGCGTGCAACCCTGTCAAACATTGACAATATCCCGCCTATCCCGAGTACTATAACCGAGATCAACAATGCATTATCCAACGACAATTCCTCTGTCGGGGGGAGATAGGCAGAATAATTTCCAAAGACCCTGCCATCAGTGCGGGACTGCTGAAATTAGTGAATTCACCGTTCTTCTCATTGCGAAATGACATCTATAACCCTGAGCAGGCGGTCAGTATGCTGGGGGGGATAGAAACCGTAAAAGGTATATCATCAGCAACTATCTCAGCGATTATTTCGATCTTAATTCCAATCAGTATTTCAATATAGATCTGCTTAAAAGCCATTTTCACTGTGTTTCCCGTTTTGCTAAGCAGATCAGTATTCAGCTGGGGGGGTTCGATAAGAAAAATCAGGATATCACATTTATAACGTCACTTTTGCATGATGTGGGCAAACTAATACTGCTCGCCAATATCCCTGACAGATATACAACCACCATCAAACAAGCGATAAAATTCAATCAACCCATATGGAATGCAGAAAAACGATATCTGGGCTTTACCCATGCAGAAGTCGGGGGGGCTTACCTGTTCAGCATATGGGGGGGGCTTCCCGAAGAGCTCATCAACGCAATTTTATACCATCACACCCCCCCTAGCCTTTCGCAGGACGTGACAATGACCCCCCCATTACTCCCTCTACATATAGCTAACGTCATTGAACATAATATGATAAACTATGGTAATCCACATGCTAGGAGAGAGTTTGACTATGTCTTTCTCGAGAGATTCGGTCTTAATAATGACGTGGAAGGCATGATAGATGAATGCAGGCAAGTTTGTGTCGAGGTCGGTGTAAATGAGTGACAAGATTATTTTTATTGATGACGAAAAGAATATCTTATCGGGATTCAGAAGAACTCTGGGATCAAAATTTAATATATTTACCACTGATTCTGTTGCCGAAGGTCTGGAGTATGTAAAAACAACACAGCCCGCGGTTATAGTTTCGGATTATAAAATGCCGGAGATGCACGGCGTGGACTTTCTCAAAGAGTGCCACAAGCTAAGCAGTAACTCCAGCAGGATGCTTTTAACAGGTTATGCCGACATAGACATAGCTATGCAGGCCATAAACGAAGGCTATATATTCCGCTTCCTGACCAAGCCCTGTGAGCCGCAGGTTTTGCAAAAAGCAATAACCGACGGCATACGCAATCATCAGCTTCAAATAGCTGAAAAAGAACTGATCCGAGGAACTGTACAGGGCAGTATCAAGATGGTTACAGACATTCTGGCACTGACGAACCCTGTTGCATTCGGACAGAGTGAAAGGATCAATAAGCTCATCTGCGACTTTCTCGCTAAGTATAAAATAGAAAACTCATGGCAGATAGAAGTCGCTCCATGCTCTGCAATATAGGCTTTGTCTCCCTCCCGCCTGAGCTTGTGGAAAAAGCCATCCGTTTCGAAGAGATGACTGAGAGTGAAACTGAAATGTATCTGTCTCATACAAATACAGCCGCTCAGCTATTGGTCAACATACCCAGATTTCGTGAAATCGCCAAGATTATCGAAAATCTGGAATACACGGAAGATACCCGTAAACAAGCATTAATAGGCACACGCCTTATAAGGATCGCACGTGACTTCGACATATTCTCAGGCGGCGGCATAGAGGTCACTACAGCCATCCGTATAATGAAGTCAAAGCCGGAAATCTACGATATTACCTTTATAGAAGCACTGGAGAAGATAGTTGCAGGCAAAAAGGGGGGGTATGTCGCAAGAGATATCGAGATAAAGGACATGAAAGACGGAATGATCATCAGAGAAGACGTAAGAACCATAGACGGGGGGGTTTTACTCCTGAAAAAAGGGCAGATAATAAACGCGACGAGTCTGACTAGGTTATATAATTACGAGAAGTCCGTGGGGGGGATCAAAGAACCTATATGCGTCATAGTACAAATCACTTAAGCGTAATTCCCTGATCAGATATTGATATTATTTACGTTGCAGACCAGTTCAGCCCTAAACCCTGATTTACCGCAATATTTCAGTTCGCCGTCTACTTTCTCGGCCATACTGTCTATAAGCATCAGCCCGTAGGAATCTTCTTTATTCTTAATGGCATCTATATCACAGCCGACACCGTTATCTTCATAAATCATATAAAATGAATCATTGTCCAAACGAAATGATATCTTTATTTCTGGATTCGATATACTTTCGTCAAAAGCATATTTAAGAGAGTTAGTAAGCAGCTCATTCAGAACCAGTCCTGTGGATATAGCCTGAGTCGCCGTAAGGACAACATCATCCACGTCACACTCAATCAGAACCTTTTTATGAGACGTGTCAAAATACGAATTCTGGATATAGCTCACCAGCCTGTTGATATACTCTTTAGAGCTTATCCCCCCCATGGAATCACCTCTGGAGACAAACATATCATGCATATGTGCCATAGCTATAAGCCTGCTCTGAATATCCTGCAAAGCCTTAGACAGGTCGGCATCAGACGTGTTGCTGATATGTATATCTATCAGACTTGAAATTATCTGCAGATTATTCTTAACCCTGTGGTTCATCTCCTGCAGTATGAGTTCATTCTCGTGCCTTAATTTTGCTTCTTTCCTGTAAAGTCTGGTTATCTTGAAATAGACATAGGTGAGCACAGCCACACCGAAGAACCATATGAAGAAATTGAAAAGTATTACGCTGTTAAATGAGTTCGCCAGTGCATCATAATACCCCCCCTCAAGAGGTACTTTGACACTTATACCGCCACGAACATCGCCAATCTTGTATCCCTGCTCTAAATGACACTTAAGACACTCCTCTTCAGTCATAAACGGTCTTAAAAACCGAAGGTAAGGCTTTCCGTCTATGTCGTCTATACTGGAATAAGATTGCTCACCTGCCTTTATGGCTTTTAAGGCTTTCTCTTCCCACGCATCAGGTTTATTGATAGGGTTTAATAATTTATCGCTTGTCAGATGCCCCCCCTGTAAAACATCGTCACCTGCAAGCTCAAAGACCTGCCTGATCATGTATGCAGGATTTATCAGTGTGAGAATCCTACCGTCCTTGGTTACTATGTCTCTGTCTGAAAGATTTGATAGATATGGATTAGGTTCGGTATATTCACTTTTGTAAACATATACACCCCCCCCTGCTTCGCTACCCATTTTCTATAAAGGGAGTCTTTGAGGTATGTAAGATTAGCTTCATGTTTTGCAATATGAATAATGCTGGACTTATAATTATTATACCCGTTTACACCGTGGGCAATAATTATCACCGTCCAGAAAGAAAATAGAAAAATAAAATAAAGCTTGAATTTGTGTATACCGTCCAAAAGTACCCCCCCCATCCAACACTCGCTCAGCTTTTATATTTATTATGATACAATATTTTTTTTAGAACATATACAACATTTTTCTCATACTTGCAAAATTTTAGTATTTATTAACATAAGCCTTACATATACAAATTTAGAAAAAATGCTATAATATTATCTATGAATTACTATGAAAACCTAGTCATAATACGCGGTGGAGGGGGGGACTTGGCATCAGGTGTTGCCGTACGCCTTTACAACGCAGGATACAAAGTATTAATACTCGAAACACATACCCCCCCTTCGGCTATCAGGCGGAGCGTATCATTCTCTCAGGCTGTCTATGACGGCAAAGCAAGGTAGAGGGGGGGATCGAGGCGGTTCTGCTGGACAGCTCTGTCGAACCGACACCCGAACAAATCCCATTGCTTGTAGACCCTTCGATGAATATATTAAACGAAATAAGACCCATGGCACTCGTCGATGCTGTTATAGCCAAGAGAAATTTCGGCATAACCAAAGACCTGTGTGACATAGTTATAGCCCTCGGTCCGGGATTTGAGGCAGGAAAGGACTGCCACGCAGTTATAGAAACCAAACGTGGGCACAATCTGGGGGGGAGAGTGTTATACGAAGGTACAGCAGCCCCCCCGGACACAGGAATACCCGGTATCATAGCCGGCGTCGGTAAAAAAAACGTGTTATCCATGCCGAGGCGGCAGGTATAATAAACGTATTAAAAGATATTGGCGAAACCGTAAAAAAAAGTGATCAGATTGCATCAATAGGGAGCACCCCCCCTGTTTATGCGAGCATAGACGGACTCATCAGAGGCATGATACGGAGTGGCTATGAAGTATTCAAAGGTATGAAGATTGCCGACATAGATCCCCCCCGCCTCGAAGAGCTGAATAACTGCTTCACTGTCTCTGACAAAGCACGTGCAATAGGCGGTGGAGTGCTTGAAGCCATACTGCATCTCAGGAGCAAAGATGATAGAAGCTGAGATTTTTGAACAACTGACAAATTCTATAAAAGCAAACAGACCTGCGGCACTTGTAACTGTTATAAACCACGCAGGCTCTACCCCCCCCGGGAAAGAGGGATCGCAGATGGTCGTCCATAAGAGCGGAGAAACATACGGCTCTGTCGGCGGCGGCGACCTTGAATACACCATAATCAAACAAGCTATAAGCTGTATAGACGATAATATCAGCGGCGAATATGAGTATAAGCTTGACAACACCGGGGGGGATGTAAACATGGCTTGCGGTGGAAATGTCCGCATCTACATTAAAGTCTTCGGTGAATCTCAAAAGCTGATTATCGTGGGAGCAGGTCATATAGGCTCGCAGCTCTATAGGCTGGCTCTTACACAGAATTTCAGTGTCACTGTTATAGACCATAGAGAGGAGTTTGCAAACAGAACCAGATATCCTGAAGCTACAGAAGTTATAGTCAAAGATACATCCGAAGCACTTGCAGACATAAGAATAAATAATCAGACGTATATAGCCATTGCAACACACTCACACGAATGCGACGAAGCCTCCCTGAGAGCAGTCATAAACTCAGATGCCGCATATATAGCATGATTGGAAGCCGCAGAAAAGTTGCAGGGATAAAAACCAGACTGGAAAAAGACGGACTAAAAACTGACTCGGAAAATCTTTATACCCCCCCAATGGGTCTGGATATCGCCAGCGTGAAACCTGAAGAGATAGCTCTCAGTATTATGAGTGAGATACTTCTGGTAAAGAATCGCGGCAGTCTACGCCATATGAAGGATAAATAATTCAAATCAACCGTTCCGAGGTGTCAAAAGATTTATTATCACCAATCATATACAAATGTCATTCAGAGCGAAGCGAAGTATCTAAAAAAGATTACTCCGCATTCGCCCGTAATGATTATTTTTTTACATGCTCGTTGAATTCATTTATAAGCTCATCAATCTGGTCAGCCTGATTCAGCGTTTTGTCCCAGAAATTAGCATGGTCATACCACTGAGCATTCAGCTCCGCAAGGTCTTTCCCCCCCTGCTGTTCTATCCATGTGTAATATTTAAGGTTATGTATAGTTTTCTTATCATAGAAGTTCAGCTCTTTTGTATTGTCATAAGAGAGGGACTGCAGCATCTCCATATCACGTTCTGCATTGCCTTCCGTATAAACTCCCCCCCTGTCCTGTTCCAGCTCCTTTATACGTGAACCGTATAACTGCATGGAATCAGTTGCGATAGTTACCAGATAGTCCTTTTCTGTCAGTTCGTTATATTTGGCAAATTTGATGGATGCCAGAACATTGGCAGCACCTGATATACCAAGCAGATCAAGCTTAGCGATCAACTCAGGATCAACCCCCCCCTCTTTCTCAAGAAGCTTTTTACCCTTATCCTCATTAAACATTCTGACTGTACGGACAGCTTTTTCATCGTCCACAGCGATAACAAAATCTGTATTCCTGCAGTCATGTACCCAAGGAACGTGCTTATCACCTATCCCCCCCTCTATCCTGTGGTCTCCGAAACCGTTGTTCAGAAGCGTAGGACACTCAAGAGCCTCGGCGACTGCAATCTTCATAAACGGGAATTTTGTCTTAAGGTAATAACCTGCCGCAAGCGTACCGCCTGAACCTGATGATGATATATACCCTGCAAAGCTCTCGCCTTCACCCATATATTCATTCACAAGCTCTTCAACGGCACTCCCTGTCACGTTGTAATGCCACAGAGGGTTGCCCATCTCGTCGAACTGATTAAAGATCTGAAGGTCTTCACCAGAGTTACGAAGCTCCCAGCATTTATCGAATATCTCTTTCACGTTTGATTCGCATCCGGGTGTAGCGATAACCTCACCTGCAACAGTTTTGAGCCAGTCGAATCTCTCCTGAGACATCTCCTCAGGCAGGATAGCGATAGCGTGGTTAGCCAGCAGAGCAGATATATAAGCTCCGCCACGGCAATAGTTCCCCCCCGTTGACGGCCATACAGCCTTTGTTGTCTGCGGATCGAACTGCCCTGACACAAGCCTTGGGATAAGGCATCCGTATGTAGCACCCACTTTGTGTGCTCCTGTCGGGAAATACTTCCCTGAGATGACGATTATGCTCGCCCTGCACCCTGTGAGTTCAGGCGGAAGAACAATATGATTAACTCCGCCGTAAAGACCGCCTGTATCCTTCTGCTCGTTTTTCCATGTGATACGAAAGAGGTTCAGAGGGTTAACATCCCACAGTCCTACGGATTTAAGCTGCTCTTTGATATCTGCAGGAATCTTTTCAGGGTGTTTCATCTGATCGAATGTCGGCAGTAAAATCCCTTTATCTTTGCAATACTTTGCGTTTTTATCTCTGATCGCTTTATTTATACTCAGGTCTATCATTATTCAGTTCCTCCTACAGAACTTCTTCTATACTCTTTATGCTCCCCCCCGACGGGGGGGCTTTTATACCTTTCATAGCCGATGCTACATCCTTTAAACCGTTGCCTGTGGCTATTACAACCACAGTTGCGTCCTTGTCGAGATTTTCCGTCTCGCTGATAAATCCTGCATATGCAGTCGCACCTGCCGGTTCTGAGAACAAGCCTGCTCTCGAAGCCATCTCATGCTGTGCTTTAAGTATATCATCATCTGATACCCTAATGATCCTGCAGTTGTGTTCGTTTATTAATTTTAGTGCGTGATAGCCGTTTCTGGGCACATCCACGCATATGGAATCTGCTATTGTGTGCGTTGGGCTGCCGTCAAACTTTCCTGTTTCGTTCGCACGGTAAAGAGCATCACTGGTCTCCGCCTGAACAGCGTAAACAACAGGTACTTCTTCGATAATCCCAAGTTGTTTCAGGTCTTTGAACCCTTTGATAACACCTGCAACGATACATCCGTCCCCCCCTGCGGAGACAAAGACATAGTGGGGGGGAGCTTCGCCCAGCTCTTTTGTTATCTCAAGGGATACAGTCTTCTTCCCTTCGATCGTCATAGGGTTATACCCCCCCGTGTTTCTGTTCATTCCGCCTTTGACCTTGGAATACTCCAGCGAAAAGTCATATGCGAGATCGTAGTTGCCTGCGACTTTATAGACATTTGCACCATACTGCATGGCCTGCACAAGCTTTGCCTCGGGTGCTGTCTCGGGTAAGAATATCGTAATATCCTGTCCTGCAGCCGCACCTATGCCTGCCATTGATGAGCCTGCATTACCTGTTGAAGCTAAGACAATCTCATTTATCCCGTGGGATTTGGCAAAAGCTGAAACAAGAAAGGATGCCCTGTCTTTGAAAGAAAATGTAGGGTTAAGCCCATCATCTTTTATGTATAGGTTTTTAAAACCTGTCAGATTGCGGATATTTTCTGGCTTCCACAAAGGGGGGGTGTTCCCTACAGGCACACTGGGGGGGAAGAATTCCCTATCCACAGGTAACAGATCAAAGATGTCAAAAGACTTTTCAGCCTCACCCTCCAGCTTGACTTCAAGGATGCCTCTGACCGGTTCGTCAGACCTCTGTCTGGCAGAACAATCGGGGGGGCAAACCATCAAATCAGGCTTAATATCAAACCCTTTATCACACTCGGTGCAAACGTATGAAAACTTCATTTAAACCCTCTAGTTCTTTAAGTCTCTAATGTAGCTGTATATTGTATATTTAGACAGTTTCAGCTCTTTCGCCACCATGACAACAGAGCCTTTTATGTCGAAAATCCCTTTTTCGTAGAGTCCGTAGACTATATATTTATTCTTTTCGTGGTTGGGTATATTGATATTTGTGCTGATGTCCATCACCATATCACCGACCGCACTATGGATTAGGTCTTCCACACTGTCAGCCACCATCATATCCTTATTCTCAGGTTCAGGTGCAGGTTCGTGAAACAGGCTGAATACAGAGATAAACTCAGCCAGCGGTATATTCATATTATAATTAATCCCCCCCAGAAGCCCGATGGATCGACCGTCGTTTGTAATGACTGTCTGCACGGTTCTCATGGGTTCGCCGTTTGCTGCTGAGGTAGTATATATAGTGAAATCCTGCTTGCCCGTCTTTTGGAAATCCACCAGTGTCTGCATTCCGTGCTCCGACAAAGCTCCACCCACAACTCTTTTGGTATGCTGATTATTAACTATCTTTATTATAGCATGTTCGGGGGGGTCTTGCAGGCTGTGAAGAGCAACCTCGCAGTGCTTTCCGAAAAATGCCGCAATCCCGTCCACTATATCTTTATACGACTCAAGGATAGCCTCGTCTTCGCCTGTCAGCTCTGTTCTGATAAGATCAATTTCTGATTGATTACTCATGATGCCCTTCTTTGTGTGATTACTACTCTATATATTACGATATAAAAAAAATATTTTATGAAATCAACAAAAATATTTCCTATACACCAATTTTGTTGACGATATAAAATAAATTGTGTAATTTAGTGATATAAAGACACAGTGGCGAAATATTTCTTGTATTTGTCACCCTGAATGACAAACAGATAATAAATTAGACACATATATTTAGGAGGCATCAGGCAATGCAGGATTTCCAGAAGATTTTAGAGAAAGCAGGAGAATACAAGGCGGATATGACAAAATTTCTCAGAGATATGGTAGCGATACCGAGTGAAAGCTCCGACGAAAAGAGAGTTGTGCTCCGTATTAAAGAAGAGATGGAAAAAGTCGGGTTTGATAAGGTCGAGATTGACCCCCCCATGGGGGGGAACATCCACGGCACAATCGGGCACGGCAAAAGATTAATAGCTTACGATGCACACATAGATACAGTCGGCGTGGGAAATATGGACAACTGGGAATTCGACCCGTACGAAGGCTTCGAAGACGACGAAAAGATCGGCGGACGTGGAACGAGTGATCAGGAGGGCGGAATGGCGTCCATGGTTTACGCAGGCAAAATCATCAAAGACCTCGGGCTCGAGGACGACTATACGCTTGTTATGGTCGGCTCTGTTCAGGAGGAGGACTGTGACGGTCTCTGCTGGCAGTACATAGTTAATGAGATGGGGGGGCTTAAACCTGAATTTGTCATATCAACAGAACCGACCGACGGCGGAATATACAGAGGACAGCGTGGACGCATGGAGATCAAAGTGACCACATCAGGGGGGGTTAGCTGTCACGGTTCAGCACCCGAACGCGGCGATAATGCTATTTTTAAGATGGCACCTATCCTGCAAGAGCTTGAAGAGCTCCACAAAAGACTTATTTCTGACGATTTTCTGGGTAAAGGCTCACTCACCGTATCAGAGATTTTCCACTCATCCCCCCCTTCCAGATGTGCAGTGGCTGACGGATGCACCATATCCATCGACCGCAGACTCACCAAAGGGGGGGAAGATAAAGAGTATGCCATCAACCAGATAAAAGAGCTTCCGTCAGTAAAAAAAGCGGGTGCAAAGGTTGAAATGTATGTATACGACACACCTGCATACACAGGGCTGGTTTATCCGACCGACTGCTATTTCCCTTCATGGGTGGTGGAAGAGGATCATGTCGGAGTGCAGTCTGTTGCCGAAACTTACGAAAAGCTTTTCAACAAGAAACCAAGAATAGATAAATGGACATTTTCAACCAACGGAGTTGCTATCACAGGTATGTCTGGCATTCCGACAATAGGTTTTGGTCCCGGTGCAGAAGCTCAGGCACACGCACCGAACGAAATAACATGGAAACAGGATCTTGTGACCTGTGCCGCACTTTACGCCGCACTGCCGAAAGTTTACTTAAGTAAATAGGAGCATATATGAAAGAGACCGTTGTGGTCGCCATAGGTGGTAACTCGCTCATACGTGATGAGGCACATATCACGGTACAGGATCAGTATAAGACCGTTGTGGAGACATGCAAACATCTGGCAGACATAGTTGAGGCCGGACGCAGGCTTGTCATAGTCCACGGTAACGGTCCGCAGGTAGGCTTCATACTGCGGCGTTCAGCTATTTCACATGAAGCTGCAGGTCTGCACGAAGTACCCCCCCTGTCTAGCTGTGTGGCAGATACTCAGGGGGGGGCGATAGGTTTCCAGCTCCAGCTTGCTCTCGAGAATGAACTCAGGTCAAGAGGGCTCAAAAATGAAACCAATACTCTCATAACAAGAGTCGAGGTTAGTACGGATGATGAAAGATTCAAGAATCCGTCAAAACCAGTCGGTTCATTCTTCACACCTGAAAAGGTTGAAGAGCTAAAATCAAGATATGACGACTGGCACTTTAAGGAAGATTCCGGAAGGGGGGGCTTTCGCAGAGTAGTCCCGTCACCGCTCCCGATCAGCATACTGGAAATAAATGCAATCAAAGACATGGTAGAGCAAGGCTATATAGTCATTGCCTGCGGAGGCGGCGGTATACCTGTTGTCAAAACAGATGCAGGATACGAGGCTGTGGATGCTGTTATAGACAAGGATCTGACATCAGCCATGCTGTCTGAAAAGCTGAATGCAAAACATTTTATCATCTCTACAGGGGGGGTGAGCCATGTTTCGATAAACTATGGCAAACCTAACGAAAAACAACTGCGGAGAGTCACCCTGTCCGAGATGAAGCAATATGTAACAGAAGGTCATTTTGCTCCGGGGGGGAGTATGCTGCCGAAGATTGAAGCGGCAATCAACTTCTCGAAAGCGGAGGGAACGAAGTTATAATAACTGACACCTGAGGATCTAAAAGAAGCGATAGAGCACAAAAAAGGGACTATAATTACTAAGTAGTTTCTAAATATAAACTGAATCAAAGAATATATTAATAGATAAAAGGAGAAATAGAAGATGAGCAAGATTTGTACAGAAGAGCTGATAAGAGAACTAAGCCTGCTGAAAACCGAAGGGATGTACCTCAACGACTTCCTGCATACATGGGACAAGACAGATCAGGAGATTGATGCGGTGTTCACTGTGGCAGAGATACTCAAAGAGATGAGAAAAGATAATATCTCAACAAAAGTATTCGACTCAGGGCTTGGTATCTCCATATTCAGAGATAATTCCACAAGGACAAGATTCAGCTACTCCAGTGCATGTAATATGCTCGGTCTGAACGTTCAGGATCTTGACGAAGGCAAATCACAAATAGCACACGGGGGGGAAACAGTAAGAGAGACAGCAAATATGGTCTCTTTCATGGCGGATGTCATTGGTATCCGTGATGATATGTACATAGGCAAAGGGCACGCATACATGAAAGAAGTGGCTCAGTCTGTGGATATCGGGCACAAGGAAGGGGGGGTTCTCGAGCAACGCCCTACTCTGGTGAACCTTCAGTGTGATGTAGACCACCCTACTCAGTCTATGTCGGATGCTATGCACATCATAGATCAGCTAGGCGGGATTCAGAACCTCGCAGGTAAAAAACTAGCTATGACATGGGCTTACTCCCCCCCATCATACGGTAAACCTCTCTCTGTTCCGCAGGGTATCATAGGTCTGCTCACGAGGTTCGGCATGGACGTTACACTCGCTCACCCTGAAGGGTATGAGGTCATGCCTGAGATAGAGAAAATCGCTAGCATAAATGCAGAAAATTCAGGCGGTTCATTCACAAAGACTAATAATATGGCAGAGGCTTTCAAGGATGCAGATATAGTCTATCCTAAAAGCTGGGCACCGTTTGCCGCCATGGAAAAACGTACAAACCTATACGGTGAAAGAGATTTCGACGGTATAGACAAGCTTGAAAAAGAGCTTCTCGCTCAGAATGCCAAGCATAAAGACTGGGAATGCACAGAAGAACTTATGGCTTCCACCAGAGAGGGTAAAGCCCTCTATATGCACTGCCTGCCTGCCGATATCACAGGTGTTTCATGTGAGCAGGGCGAGGTTGCGGCATCGGTATTCGACAGATACAGAGTACCCCCCCTTTACAAAGAAGCAAGCTATAAACCATACATTATCGCAGCTATGATATTTATGAGTAAGTTCAAGAACCCAGCAGACACTCTGCAAGGACTTCTCAATAGGGCTGGCAAAAGAATATTCTAAGGGTATCTTATTGGTATGATAACTTTCAGACTGAACAATGAAGAGATAAAATATGACGGTGAAGAGGTATCCCTCCTCAGATGGCTGAGATATACCAGACGGATAGCCAGTGTGAAAGACGGCTGTTCCGGTGAAGGTGCGTGCGGTGCATGTCTCGTTGAAATAGACGGAAGGGCAAAGCTCGCATGTCGGCAAAAGATGGCTGATATGGAAGGGAAATCCATCGTCACTATTGAAGGCTTCCCCCCCACAGAGCTGAAAAAAACTCTCGGTGAAGCTTTCGTCGCTTCAGGTGCTGTTCAGTGCGGATTCTGTTCGCCTGGGATGCTCACCAGAACGAAGCATCTCCTTGAGACAAACCCTAATCCTACCCGTGCTGAAGCCACAAAGGCTGTCAGAGCACACCTTTGCAGATGCACGGGCTATGTTAAGATTGTCGATGCTATCCTTCTGGCGGCTGAAAAACTGCGTGAAGGGGGGGGCAGTGTTGAATTCGAAACAGGCGGAATGGGTAAATCCACCCCCCCTAAATATCAGGCATACGAAAGAGCTATCGGCGGTCCGCTGTTCGCCGACGGAATGCACTTCCCCCCCGAGATGATATTCGGTTCACTGCATTTCAGTGAGCACCCGAGGGCAAAAGTCCTCAGGATAGACACATCCAAAGCGGAAGCGGTGGACGGAGTTATCAAGGTTCTCACATACAAAGACGTACCGGGTAAACGCCGCATAGGAATGATTACCAAAGACTGGGATGCATACATAGCAGAAGGTGAAACCACCAGATACATAGGCGACGTTATAGCCTGTGTCATAGCCGACGGAATGCTCACTGCAAGAAGAGCGGCGAAACTCATCGAAGTTGAATATGAGGTGCTTGAACCCCCCCTGACTGATATGCGTCTCGCAGAAAACAGCAGTATCAAAGTCCACGAAGGGGGGGGCAACCTCCTCAAAGAGACAACCATATGCTACGGAGAATCGGTCTCGGATGTTTTTGCGAAATCCGAATATGTGGTTTCAAACACTTTCGAAACTCAGCTGATAGAGCACGCCTTTTTAGAGGTGGAGAGCAGTCTGGCCAGATACGAAGACGGCATTATGACGGTTTATTCACAAGGTCAGGGGGGGATTTATGAAGACAGACATCAGCTTGCTAACCTGCTCGGACTGCCGCTTGATCAGGTGAATGTAAAGCTTGTCCCTTCAGGCGGAGCATTCGGAGGAAAAGAGGACCTCATAGCACAGGGACACGCCGCTCTGGGTGCTTATTATCTTAAAAAACCTGTAAAACTGACACTCACTAGGGAAGAATCCATGAGGATGCACGCAAAAAGGCATCCAATGATCATGGACTATAAACTCGGCTGCGACAAAGACGGTAAATTCACCGGACTATATGCACGGATACTGGGTGACACGGGAGCATACGCTTCGGCTGGCGGTCCTGTTATGGAGCGTGCGGCAACACATGCAGGCGGAGCTTACTACATCCCAAATATAGATGTGCAGTCCAAAGCTGTATATACCAATAACCTTGTGGCAGGTGCTATGAGAGGTTTTGGTGTCAATCAGGTAACATTCGCCATCGAAGGGCTGATAGATCAGCTTTGTCAGGAAGCAGGATTTGACCGATGGGAGATAAGATACAAAAACGCCCTCGAACCTGGTCTGACAACAACCAGCGGACACAAGGTTCGCAAAGAGATCGGGCTTAAAAAGACACTGGAACTTGTCAAAGAGGAATACTATAACAACAAAAATGTCGGCATAGCCTGCGGTATCAAAAACTGCGGTATAGGGAACGGCATACCTGAACTCAGTCAACTCAAAATAGAAATATTAACAAATGAACACATAAAGATATATCACGGCTGGAGCGAGATGGGGGGGCAAGGTGTAGATACCATTGCTCAGCAGATGCTCTGCGAATATCTCGGCATGGAAGACGTTTCCAAAATTGAAGTTGTAGTTGAAACACAATACGAGACAAAGGGCGGAAGCACAACTGCAAGCCGTGGAACATTTCTGGTCGGCAAGGCACTGCTCAACGCTGCCGAAGGACTCAAGAAAGATTTAGAGATCAAAACACTGAAAGAGCTGGCAGGCAGAACATATGAAGGGTCGTACCTATGTGACTGGACCACGCCCCCCCCGAACTTTGATGGGCAGATTATCAGCCATTTTGCTTACAGCTATGCTACCCAGCTGGTCACTCTGGACGAAGAAGGCTCAATAATCAAGGTCACAGCCGCACACGACAGCGGAAAGGTAGTAAACAGGAAGCTATTTGAAGGGCAGATTGAGGGTGGAGTCGTAATGGGGGGCTCGGATACGCCTTAGTGAAAACCTCATCCTTGATAAAGGCAGGATAATAAACAACAGATACAGTAACTAGGTCTGATGAGATCAACCGATGTACCGGAGATCGAAGTCAGAACTGTTGAAATATATGACCAGGATGCACCTTTCGGTGCTAAGGGTGTCGGGGGGGAGATATGCTGCATTCCGACAGCCGCCGCCGTAGCAGGAGCGTTCAGTAAGTTTGACGGGAAAAAAACGTCTTAAACTGCCTGTAGAACCGATACAAATATACTAAGGAAGTGTGATATGGCACTTTATCTGAAAAACGCCAGATTCATTGACTGGCAAACATTCGAAATCATTAACACCAATATAGAAGTGACATCGGACGGGATAAACTTCGTTGACGATATCCCCCCCGAGGTGGCGGATGTTTTCGACTGCAAAGGGAAGCTGGTTACCAAGTCTTTCGGCTGCGGTCACCATCACATATATTCCACCCTCGCAAGGGGGGGCATGCCTGCTCCTAAAAAGATACCTGAAAACTTCAATGAAATACTCACATATATCTGGTGGCACTTGGATAAATGCCTCGACAGAGATATGATAGAAGCGAGTGCCCTCGCCTCTGCTATGTATTGTGCGAAAAACGGTGTAACATTTGTCATAGACCACCACGCATCACCAAATGCAGTGGAAGGCTCTTTATCAGTTATAGCGGATGCGTTCGATAAGGTGGGTATATCTCACTTGCTGTGCTACGAATTGTCCGACAGGGACGGTCAGGAGATAGCAGATGCAGGGCTGGACGAACATGAGAGATACCTTTCAGGCGGAGGACAGGGCATATAGGACTCCACGCCTCATTCACCGTGAGCAGTTCTCTGCTTAAAAGATCGGTCGAGCTTGCTAATAAATTCAACACAGGTCTGCACATACACACGGCAGAAGCCATGTCGGATCAGGAAGCATGCATAAAAGACCACGGAAAACGTGTCGTGCAGAGGCTCTCGGATGCCGGAGCTATGGATATGGTTCAGACTATTCTGATACACTGCGTGCACCTTGACAAAATCGAAGCCGGCATAGTCAGAGGTTCGGGCAGATGGATAGTAGAAAATATCGAGAGTAACCTTAATAACAATGTCGGGCAGGCCAAGTACAACAGTATCACAGAGAAGGTTATGCTGGGGGGACTGACGGCATGCACAGTGATATGCTCCGCAGTGCCAAGGCAGCTTTTCTCGCAGAACAGGCTGTCGAAGGTCTCGGCATGGACACTGCATACAAGAGATTCAGGAATATCCACAGATACATAGCTGAAAGCGGTTTCAAAGGGGGGGATGCAGACAACAATCTTGTCGTATTGGACTATAACTCACCCACAGAGGTTACATCCGACAACTTCTTAGGGCACTTCATTTATGGTCTTGAGTCCTCACATGTGGATACGGTCATATCAAACGGTAAAATAATAGTAAAAGATCAAACATTAGTTAATACTAACGAAGATGATATATTAAGCTACGCCCGTGAAATGGGTAACAGGCTATGGGCAAAGATGAAATAATGTGGTAACAGATGAAACTTATAATAAAAAAACGGACAGATTGTCACCCCCCCCGAGGATACGTTCGACGGACATACTTATAGAGGACGGCATCATAAAAGAGATTGCCCGAAGCATTGATACAGATGCAGAGGTGATAGATGCAAAGGGTCTTTATGTCTTACCCGGCGGTGTGGATGTCCATACTCATCTGAATCTGAAACTTGGCGAGAAACAGGTCAGCGACGGTTTTTACGCAGGGATGGAAGCAGCGGCGTTCGGCGGCACAACAACCATCGTCGATCACCCCCCCGAGGGCGGACCATCGCGCTGTTCTCTGCACCACCAGCCCGACTATTATAGAAAACTCCTTAAAGATGAAGCTGTTATCGACTATGGCATACACGGTGTATTCCAAAGGGCTGACGATGATATTATCGATGAAATACCAGAGCTCATCAATAAAGGCGTCGCAAGTATGAAGGCATACTTAACATATGACGACATGCTCAACAATTCAGACATTTTAAAAATACTAGATAAAATGAAAAACTCAGGAGGGCTCACAGCCTTCCACGCAGAGGATGATGAAACCATCAAGCGTTTGAGAGCCGAGTTTGGTGTTAAGGGGGGGATGCTTAAGCCGATATATCACGCTAAGAGCAGACCTCCTGAGGCAGAAGCAAAATCCATACAGAACATTCTTGATCTGGCAGGTGACGCACCCGTTTATATAGTGCATTTGTCAACCAAAGAGGGGGGGCTGGAGATTATTAAAACAGCCCGACAAAAAGGTCAGACAATATATGCTGAAACCTGCCCTCAATATCTGCTTCTGGACGAATCATGTTATGAAAAAGAGGACGGCATTAAATATATTATTGCCCCCCCCTCTGCGTACAAAAGAGAATGCTGAGGCACTCTGGCAGGGGGGGATCATGGACAGAGACATAGATGTGATCGCAACCGACCACTGCTCATTCTCACTGGTGGATAAGATCAGATTCGGTGCTGATGATTTCCGCAAAGTACCCGGCGGTGCACCGGGTGTTGAAACACGGCTGCCCCCCTAATCTTTTCGGCAGGGGGGGTCACAAAAGGGCGTATCAGCATCAACAGGTTTATAGAGCTAGTGGCAGAAAAGCTGCAAAGATAATGGGTATGTACCCTAAAAAGGGTCGGATACAGATAGGTTCGGATGCGGACCTTCTCCTCTGGGACAGTGAACTTACAAAAACCCTGACTGTCAACAACCTGCACCAAAAATGCGACTATACCCCCCCCTACGAAGGATCAAGGTAACAGGATGGGCAAAGACGGTTATCCTCAGAGGAAAAATAATAGTGAATGGAGATAACTTCCTTGCTGAGAAAGGATTCGGTGAATACATACGCAGAGATATAAAAACAACTGGAGCTTAATTTATGAGCAGTGACAGATTTACATGTGCTTCGCTAAAAACACTTTTCGACTGGATTTCAGAGTATGATGAAAAGGGCGAAATTTTCGGTATAGCCTCCGAATTATTCTTTATTCCGAAAGAAGACGACAGATTTAGAATGCACAGGTATGGTCAAATGCTCGAGACTCCGTTAGGTGTCGCCGCAGGTCCTCACTCACAGCTTTCTCAGAATATCATTACTGCGTGGCTCACGGGAGCTAGATACATGGAGCTGAAAACCATACAGGTTCTTGATGAGCTTGAGGTTACTAAGCCGTGCATAGACATGTCTGACGAAGGGTATAACTGTGAGTGGTCACAAGAACTGAAGTTGCACCAGTCATTTGACGAATATCTGAACGCATGGACACTTATTCATATTTTACGTGATAAATTCAGTTTACCTAAAGAATCTAATGGTTTTATATTCAACATGAGTGTTGGCTACAACCTCGAAGGTATAATGAGCGAGACCGTACAGACGTTCCTTAATAAAATGGAAGACTGCAAGAGTGAACTGGATGCAAAGATCAGCGAAATTGCAGAGTTTTACCCTCGTATCAAAGATATAGATATACCGTCCTCCATCACACGCAACATAACGATATCCACTATGCACGGCTGCCCACCTGAAGAGGTGGAGAAGATCGGACGCTACTTTATAGAAGACCGCAGGCTGGACACCACAATTAAGCTGAATCCGACACTTTTAGGTCCTGATAAACTAAGAGAAATACTCAATGATAAGCTTGGCTTCGACGTTGTAGTACCCGACCTCGCCTTTGAGCACGACCTCAAGTATGAAGCAGGTATAGCACTTATAAAATCTCTCACGGAAACGGCTGAAAAGGCAGGTGTCGTATTTAATCTGAAACTTACCAACACGCTCGAAACATCTAACATAAAACAAAAACTTCCGAAAAATGAAGAGATGGTCTACATGAGCGGAAGAGCTCTACACCCTATAAGTATAAATGTAGCCGCAATGCTTCAAAAAGAATTTAACGGGAAGCTTGATCTGTCCTTCTCAGCAGGTGCTGATTGTTTTAATATTCCAGATATACTTAGGTGTGGACTGAAACCTGTGACCATATGTTCAGATATTCTAAAGCCCGGCGGATACGGACGTTTATCCCAATACCTTACTAATATAAATATTGCTATAAATGACGCTGATGCAGCGGACTTAGATGATTTTATACTCAAGACATCTGGCGAAGATACTATAGAGAAAGGGATTATAAAAAAACCTTGAAGATTATGCCGAGCTTGTTACAAACAAGAACTATTATAAAAAGACCGAGTACCCTTACGAATCTATAAAAACTGCACGTAAGCTCGAATTTTTCGACTGTGCAGAAGCCCCCCCATGCATGACAGGCTGTCCTGCCGGTCAGGAGATCCCGAGATATCTTGAATATACTGCAAGGGGGGGCGACTTCGAAAAAGCGTATGAGACTATCATCGCCACCAACCCTTTCCCTAATGTACAGGGAAAAGTCTGCGACCATATGTGTATGTCAAAATGCACCAGAATAAACTATGAAAGACCTCTGCTTATCAGAGAGATAAAACGATACATAGCTGACAAATTCGACGACACCAGGCTGACTCCGGCCCCCCCGTCAAACGGCATAAAGGTGAGTATCATAGGTGCAGGTCCGTCAGGGCTCTCCTGTGCTCATTTCCTCTCTCTGGAGGGTTTTACGGTCGATATATACGAAGCTAAAAACTTCCTTGGCGGAATGGCGGCCGACGGTATCCCTGTATTCAGGCTTGATGACGGCAGTCTGGCAAAGGATATAGACAACATCATCTCACTGGGTGTCAATGTACACACAAATACACCTATAACAAAAGAGAGCTTTGCAGAACTGCGTGAATCCAGTGACTATATCTATATAGCTATAGGGGGGCTCAGCAGTCCATGCCTCTACGCATAAAGGGGGGGATGGATTCCGACGGAGTATACGATCAGCTGACATTTTTGAGTAAAATCAGGCAGGCAAAAAAAACTTGGATACAGGGCAGAAGATCATAATAATTGGTGCTGGGAACTCAGCCATGGATGCCGCCAGAACAGCTAAACGCCTTGTGGGTAAAGATGGTGAAGTAACTATCGTATACCGCAGAACGAGACGCGAGATGCCGTGTGACCCTGAAGAGGTACGAGGAGCTCTAGAAGAAGGGGGGGTAAAACTTATAGAGCTTGCATCACCCGAAGCTGTCGTGTCAGCCAATGGAAAGGTAAAGGGATTAAAAGTGAGCAGGATGGAACTAGGTGAACCTGATGAAGACGGTCGAGCCAAACCTGTAAGAATAGACGACTCAGAATACGTGATAGATGCAACTGCTATAATACCTGCCATAGGTCAGCAGGTTGTTTTAGATTTCTTTCCTGAAAAAGAATTACGCGTGAACAACGAGACATATGAAACACAGATGGAGAATATCTTTGCAGGCGGCGATGCATACAGAGGTGCTTCCAGCCTGATACACGCAATTGCCGACGGTCAGAATGTAGCTAACGTTATCATAACAAAAGCTAAAAAAGAGAAAGTCAACTTTATCTCTCCAAGTGACGACAGAAAACCTGACTTCAAGGCTATACAGCTTATGCAGGCAAAACGTGATTTCGGTGTCTCACTGCCAGAGAAGCATGCCGATGATAGAATCAACTTCGATCTATTCATGAACACTCTTTCAGATGAAAGTGCGAAACAGGAAGCTGAGCGGTGTTTGCAGTGTGATTTGATATGTAATACATGCACCACCGTATGCCCGAACAGGAGCAACATCTCCTACAGAATCGAACCAGTCACCCTGCCCGTTGAGATTGCAACAGATAAGGGTACTATCACTCAGTCGGGCACGAAAACAATTAGTCAGCCTTATCAAATATTTAATATAGGGGGGGACTATTGCAACGAATGCGGAAACTGTACGATATTCTGCCCAAGTGCAGGGAGACCGTTTGTCGATAAACCTAAATTTCACCTGACAAAAGAGAGCTACAACAATGCAGAGATCGGTTTTTACATCTCAGACAGTAAAACCATGCTGATTAAAACCGAACTCGGTTCGGCTATATTAGTGGAGAGTGACAAATTCTTTAAATATTCAGGCAGGAGAATCACAGCCACAATAGATAAAGAGACACTGAAAGCGAAAGACGTTTTAGTAAAAATTGTAAACCCTGCAGGCATAGACATAAGCTATGTAGCGGAGTATATTATCCTGTACAGAGCCGTTAAAAAGATAGCACCTTTCAGGAGATAAACTAACGATCCTAAGTGAATAAACTTGAGATATATAAAGAAGATTGCTCTAGTGAGGAGAACCAGCTTCTCGCAATGACAGATAATAATTAAGGAGGCGATATCGTGTCAATTGGTAAACCTATAGAACGCCTTGACGCTGTTGCTAAAGTTACCGGAAGAGCCAGATATACAGAAGACTTCACACTGCAAGGTATGAAACACGCTGTATATGTACGAAGCACCATTGCACACGGCGTGGTCAAAAGTTTAAACCTTGAAGAAGCCTCTATGCTGCCCGGCGTTCGGGCTATCTTCACATATGAAGATGTTCCGGACACTCTCTTTGCCACGGCAGGACACCCTTATTCAACAGACCCGAATCATCGTGACCCATACGACAGAAACCTTCTCACAAAGCACGTACGCTATGAAGGTGATGAGATTGCCATAATCGTTGCCGATACGGAACTTATCGCACGAAAAGCAGCACGTCTCGTCAAGGTCGAATACGACGAACTGCCTGTACTCAACACTCCTGAAAGGATACTTGCCGACGAGGCTGAGCAGATACACCCCCCCACAGGAAACATAGTGGGTGCACACGAGTTCGTAGTTGGCGGCGACATGAAAGAAGCCATCGACTCATCGGAATACACACTCGAAAACAGATATAAAACTGCGATGGTTCAGCACTGCCACCTTGAAAACCATATCGCATACGCATACATGGAAGACAATGACAACATAACCGTTGTCTCCTCGACACAGATACCACACATAGCAAGACGCATTATAAGTGAGGCACTATCCTTCCCTATGGGGGGGCAGATAAAAGTTATCAAGCATATATTGGCGGAGGTTTTGGAGCGAAACAGGATGTCGTTGTCGAGCCTATGGCGGCCTTTCTCACACTCAAAATGGACGGAACACCGATACAGATAAACCTCACACGTGAAGAGTGCCTCTCATGCACCCGAACAAGACACCCGTTCCAAGGGACGGCAAAAGGCGGCATAAGTAAAGACGGCAAGCTTACATTTATGGATGTCGAGGTTATATCACTGACAGGTGCATACGCATCCCACGGACACGCCATAGCACAGGCAGGCGGAGCTAAGGCCTGTACGATGTATCCGAGGTCGGTGATAAGATACAATGCAAAGACTCTCTATTCCAATATGCCGGCGGCAGGGGGGGCTATGAGAGCATACGGCACTCCGCAGGTTATATTCTTTGTCGAAAATATGATAGAGGAGCTCGCCCAAAAAGCAGGGATCGATCCTCTTGAGTTCAGGCTGAAAAATGTCGGGCTTCCGGGTGACATTAACCCTCTGAATAATAAACCTATCCTCTCTCACGGTCTGAAAGAGTGCCTAGAAAAAGGGCGGAAACTGATCGACTGGGACAGAAAGAAGAAAGAATACAAAAAGCATAAAAACGGCACAGTCAGAAAAGGCGTGGGCGTGGCATGTTTCAGCTATGCATCAGGAACTTATCCTGTGCTTGTGGAGATAGCCAGTGTAAGGATGGCACTTGTTCAGGACGGCTCTATACATGTGCTCACAGGGGGGGCGACAGAGATAGGTCAGGGTTCTGACACTGTTTTTGCTCAGATGACCGCAGAGACGACAGGCGTATCTACTGATAAGGTCAAAGTAATATCCACACAGGACACTGACTTCTCACCATTTGATACGGGCAGCTACGCATCCAGACAGACCTATGTCGGCGGACAGGCGATATACAAGACTGCCGAAAAACTGAAAGAAAAGATTCTCGCATATACCGAAGAGATCACAGGGGGGGTTCTGGCAAACAGGCTCCAAATAGCCGGGGGGGATAAGATAGTCCTAATAGAAGAGCCCGAGCGTACCGTTATCACCCTGAAAGATCTCTCGATAGATGCACATTACAATAAAGACAGAGGCGGACAGATAACCGCCGAGGTATCATACAAAACACGCACCAATGCACCCTCTTTCGGATGTACCTTCGTGGACATAGAGGTGGACATTGAACTTTGTAAAATAGATATCAAAGAGATAATAAACATCCATGATTCGGGGGGGAAGATCATCAACCTATCCTAGCCAAAGGACAGGTTCACGGCGGCATGGGGGGGATGAGCATCGGAGCTGCTCTGGCGGAAGAGATGCTCATAGACGAAGAGACGGGACGGATTTATAACAATAACCTGCTCGACTATAAGATGCCGACCATTATGGACACCCCCCCTGATCTCAAGTGCGATTTCGTAGAGACAGAAGAACCGACGGCAAGCTACGGGAATAAGTCCCTTGGTGAACCGCCGATCATCTCCCCCCCTGCTCCAGCCATAAGAAACGCAATACTGGACGCAACAGGAGCGTTAGCTAACGAGCTGCCTATGTCACCACGCAGGCTTTTTGAACTGTTTAAGTCAGAAGGTCTAATTTAAAGCTAGTACGGAGATAGAAGATGTTTGATATAAAAAAAGTATGAAAGAGCAGACAGTGTTAAGCAGGCGGTTGAACTCCTGAATGCAGACCCTGAGGCGAAGCTTATCGCCGGCGGTACTGATGTCCTCATCAGACTGCGTGAAGGGCATGAAGAATTCTCCTCCCTGATAGATATACACCACCTCGAAGAGATAAAAGGTGTCGAACTGCAGGATAATGGTGATGTCCGCATAGGTGCAGGGATGAGTTTTTCGGATGTCATTGCAAGCGAAATAGTCGACCAGACTGTCCCTGTGGTGGCTGAAGCATCGGGAACTGTCGGCGGTCCGCAGGTCAGAAATGTCGCAACCATCGGCGGAAACCTATGCAACGGAGCTATCAGTGCGGATTCGGTTGCCAGCCTCTGCGTTCTGGATGCGATACTCGAGATCGAAGGGATAGACGGCAGACGTGAAGTACCTGTGACGGAGTTTTACCTTGGACCTGGGAAGATAGTCCTCACCCATTCCGAAGTGCTGCGTTCAATATACATCAAAGCTGAAAACTATATAGGCTACGGCACACACTATTATAAATACGCCATGCGTAACGCCATGGACATAGCCACTATAGGCTGTGCGGCAGCCTGTAAAGTGGATAACGGCAAGATAGAAAGCCTGAAACTTGCTTTCACCGTGGCAGCTCCTAAGCCTACCAGAGCGACAACAGCAGAAGAGTTCGCAATAGGGCTTGATATCAATAAAGACAATATCGACAGCATCGCTAAAAAGGCTCTTGAGGATCTGAACCCGAGAAGCTCGTGGAGAGCATCGAAAGAGTTCAGACTTCACATAATAGAGACTCTCGCCAAACGGGTCATAACAGCAGCCATTATCGATGCAGGGGGGGTAGAGCTATGATAACAAAAGAGATAGAATTCACCGTCAACGGTCAGCTTATATCATTAGAAGTGGATATCAGAAAATCACTGCTGGATGTACTGCGTGAAGAGGGATTAACCAGCATTAAACAAGGGTGCGGTGTGGGCGAATGCGGAGCATGTACGGCACTCATCGATGACGTGCCGATGGACACCTGTGTTTACCTTGCCGTATGGGCAGACGGTAAAGACATCCGTACGGCAGAGGGCGAATCAAAAGGGGGGGGAAGGTCTCCAAGGTTCAGCAGGCGTATATAGATGCCGGAGCTGTTCAGTGTGGATACTGCACACCCGGATTCATAATGACATCCACAGCCTTTGTGGAAAAATATAAAGGTCAGAAGGTCGACAGAGATATAATCAGAAAAGAACACTCTGGCAACCTGTGCAGATGCACAGGGTATGAGACTATCATCTGTGCCGTCGAAGCCTGTCTTAAAGAAGAATAAAAGAGTAACAAATTTATAAATGAAAACGATTCTAATAAAAAAAATGGCTCTATAGTGACTATGAATGCCGCAAGAGACATTATAAAAGGCGATATCCTCATAAGAGGGGGGGATCGGATAGAAAAGATAGCAGACAGTATAGACGACCATGCAGATGAAATAATCGATGCAGAAAACTGTGCGGTGATCCCGGGTCTTATCCAGACACACCTACACCTGACGCAGAGACTCTTTCAGGGTTTATCCGACGACATGCAGCTACTTGACTGGCTAAAGAAACGAATATGGCCTCTTGAGGCAGGGCACACATATGAGACAAACTATATCTCTGCGAAACTGGGTATAGCGGAGCTGATAGCAGGCGGAACAACATCCATAATCGACATGGGGGGGACGGTTAACCACACTGAGGCAGTCTTTGAGGCTATCACGGAGAGCGGCATCAGAGCCCTTGCAGGTAAATGCATGATGGATTACGGTAATGCAGTCCCGAAAGGTCTCATGGAGGATACTGACGCATCTGTCAGAGAATCGGAACGCCTTGCGAAAAAATATCACGAAACAGCAGGAGGCAGACTGGAATATGCATTCGCACCCCCCCGTTTTGTGGTCTCTTGTACCGAAGAGCTCTTAATAAGAGTAAGAGATATTGCCAAACATCTCGATATGAAAGTACATACACACGCTTCCGAAAATCAGGGCGAGATAGCTCTGGTGGAGAAACGGACAGGTAAGCGAAACATAGAATATCTTAAAAGCATAGGGCTGACAGGTGAAAACCTTATACTAGCCCATTGCATCTGGCTGAGTGACAACGAGAAAAAGATTCTGTCAGACAGCGGAACGATGATATCCCACTGCCCAAGCAGCAACCTTAAACTCGCATCCGGTATTGCCGAAATTCCCGAACTGCTCTCAATGGGGGGGTGCAACGTATCCATTGCCGCTGACGGTGCGGCATGCAGCAATAACATGGACATGTTCACGGAGATGCGGCATGCGGCACTCATTCAAAAGACCAGACTTCTCGACCCGACAGCTATGCCAGCCGAAACCGTCTTCGAGATGGCAACACTCGGAGGGGGGGCAAAAGCTATGGGGGGGAAAGCGGATAAGCTCGGAAGTCTGGAGATAGGCAAGACAGCGGATATTGCCATAGTCAAACTCGACACTCTGCATAATAGTCCGAATTATGGTAGAAATATTATTGCCCAAATGGTATATTCCGTGAGAAATTCTGACGTAATAACAGTTATTATTGATGGACAAATTGTCATGAAAGACAGAAATATCCTGACACTGAATACTGCCGAAATACTGGCAGACGCTGAGCGTGTGAGTGTCGGGGGGGTAATAGATAAGGTACGTGAACTGGGGGGGTATTGAATATAATATTGCACTGTGATAAATGGCTGGTGGCTGTGGTTTGATATGCCTAGGCTTGAGATTATTGCGTCACAAATATTAGGAAAATAAACATGAAAGAAGATATATATTACCTGAGAGAAGCCAACAAAGAGGCTATCAAAGCAAAAGAATCCGGGAACACTCCGTTCGGGGGGGCTATTTTGGTGGGTGCTGACGGCGAGATACTTATGCGTCAGGGGGGGAACATTGAAATAACCGAACAGGACTGCACAGGTCATGCCGAAACCACCCTTGTCCGTAAAGCATCAAAGAAGTATTCCAAATCTTTCCTGTGGGACTGCACACTCTATTCAACATTTGAGCCGTGTGCTATGTGCTGCGGTGCTATCTATTGGGGGGGGAATATTGGTCGGGTCGTTTACGGAACAACAGAAAAGAAACTGTTGGAACTGACTGGTGATGATGAACAAAACCCCCCCACTTTTGATCTTCCGTGCAGAGATGTCTTTGCAAAAGGTCAAAAAGATATTAAAGTCGAAGGGCCGTTCCCTGAATTTGAGGAAGAATCGGTTCAGCCTCACATCGGATACTGGAAATAATAGTAAATTTATTTACTTAATATAAACAACTGGAGGATTTATGAAAGCTTTTAAAGGAATTCTGCTCGTTATCGCAATGGTAATGATGATGACAACCGCTTCATTTGCAGGCGACAAGATCAAAATCGCACTCGTTATCCCAAGTACAATCGACGACCTTGCATGGTCTCAGGCAATGTATGAAGGTATCAAAGGTGCTCAGGCTGAAGTAGGTGCCGACAAGCTTAGCTTCGAGGTTAGTGAAAGACTTTGGAACGCTGTTGACGCAGGTGCTGCCATTCGTCAGTACGCAATGAAAGGCTTTAATATTATTATCGCTCACGGTGCTCAATACCAGTCGCTTCTGACTGAGATTGCACCTGATTTCCCTAAGACATCATTTGCTTACGGAACAGGATTCAACACACCTGAGAAGAACATATTTGCTTACGACCCTCACGCACAAGAGGTGCATACCTTCTCGGTATCCTTGCAGGTATGACAACAAAGACTAATATAATCGGTCTCGTCGGTCCTATCGAAGCAGGGGGGGACGCTATCAAATATAACAAAGGTTTTGAGCAAGGTGCAAAATCCGTCAATAAAGACGTAAAGTCAGAATAGCATACACAGGCAGCTTTGGAGACCTTGTTGCGGCAGGTGAAATCGCAAGAACTCACATCAAAGCAGGTGCAGACGTTCTCACAGGGACAGCTCAGCAGACTGTAGGTGCTATCAATGTCGTCGCTGAGAAGAAAGGCCTCTACTGGCTCTCATCCGATATGGATCAGAAATCAATAGCTCCTGACACTGTTCTCGCGGCTCAGGCTTACAACTTCAAAAACGTAATCATGGAGATCATTAACAGCAGAGCAAAAGGGGGGGTAATGGGCGGCAAGCACATCGAGCTTTCACTCGCTAACGGCGGTCTTGTGATGATGTTTAACGATAAAATTATGGGTGATATCCCTGCAGGTGCTAAACAAGCTGTACTCGATGCTCAGGCAAAGATTATAGACGGTTCAATTAAGATTAATCTTAAATAAGTTTCTAAATTACTCCCCCCCCTCTTCTCACAAAGCTGAGGGGGGGGCTTTTTTTATTACGGAAATTTCAATGACTAAACAGATCGAACAAATCGAATTCAAGAATATCACTAAGCGTTTCCCCCCCGGTGTTCTTGCGTGTGATGACATTAATCTTCAGCTTAATAAAGGTGAGATCCTCGCCCTTCTGGGTGAAAACGGTGCCGGTAAAACAACACTGATGAACATCCTTTACGGGCTGTATCAGCCTGACGAGGGGGGCAGATACTTATCAACGGTCGGGAGATATCTATAGATACTCCGCAAAAGGCCGGAGAGCTCGGCATAGGTATGGTGCATCAGCACTTTATGCTTGTCCCGAACCTCACCGTAAAAGAGAACGTTGCCCTATGCATGTTTAACGACTCTGCATTTAAACTGGATATTAATGCTGTTACAGAGACAATCAAAGATATCTCAGCCAGACATAAAATAAACATCGATCCTGATGCCTATATTTGGGAACTGAGTGTAGGCGAGCAGCAGAGGGTGGAGCTTATCAAAGCTCTTTCACTCGGTGCGAACCTGCTGATTCTGGACGAGCCCACCGCTGTTCTCACACCTCAGGAGACGGATGAGCTTATCCTCCTCCTTAAAGAGATGGCTGAGAGCGGATGCTCCATAATCTTCATCAGCCACAAGCTTAACGAAGTGAAGGCAGTAAGCCATCACGTAGCGGTTTTACGCAACGGCAGGATGGTATACAACGGAAGCACGGAGGATCACTCAGCCGACGAGCTTGCAACGCTGATGGCAGGTCGTGACATATCACTCCCCCCCATCGCAAAAGAGAAAGAACCGTCGGATGAAATCATCCTGAATATAGATAATGTCACAGCTTTAGGGGGGGACAGAGGGACAGAAGCTCTGGACGGGTTGAATCTTTCACTCAAAAAGGGCGAGATCATGGGTATCGCAGGAGTTTCAGGTAATGGTCAGAGCGAACTAGCAGAGGTCATTAACGGACTCAGAAAGGTTAAATCAGGGAAGATCACACTGGACGGTGAGGATATCACCAACAAAACACCACAGCATATAATAGATAAAAGCATGGGCTACATCCCTGCCGACAGACTGCATGAGGGGGGGACTGTGGCAACCTTTTCGGTAAAAGAGAACATCATCCTGAAGGACTATGCGCACCCTCCCCCCCTTTCAAATGCCACCTTCCTCATGGATAAGACAATAAGCAACTATTCTAACGACTTAGTAACTAAATTTAACATTAAAACACCTGATATAGATACTACATGTGCATCACTTTCAGGCGGAAACATACAAAAGGTTATCCTCGCAAGGGAGATAACCAGAAACCCTAAAGTTCTGGTGGCTGTCTACCCGACACGCGGACTGGATATGGGTGCTGCCGAATTCGTTCACTCTGAACTGCTTGCGGCAAGGGACAACGACAAGGCTGTACTTCTCATCTCGGAAGAGCTTGAAGAGCTGATGAACCTGTCCGACAGGATAGCTGTTATATACGAAGGTAAAATATTAAAGATAATCCCTGCGAAACAGGCACAAAAGAGTGAGCTGGGGGGGCTTCTGATGGCGGGGGGGGTTACAAATGAAACAGAATAAGCTGAAAGACCTTGTTTATAACCTCGGCATAACAGTTTTCGGTCTCACCATTGCACTCCTTATAGGTGCTCTGCTGTTCATGATAGCAGGAGCTAACCCTTTCAAGGCGTATTACGTCATGTTCACCGCACCGCTTCAGGATCTCTTCGGTATTACGGAGATTTTCGTCCGTGCCGCACCGCTTCTTTTGGTTGCACTCGGTATATCCATCTCTTTCAGAAGCGGTATCCTCAACATCGGTGGTGAGGGTCAGATACTCGTGGGTGCGATATTCGGTCTGGTGGTGGCACTATACGCACCTCAGATGCACTGGGCTGTTATGATACCTCTGATATTCCTAGCCAGCTTTGCAGGCGGAGCTATATGGGGGGGCGGTATCGCAGGCTGGATGAGAGCTTACCTGAATGTTAACGAAATACTCAGCACAGTTATGCTGAATTATGTCGCAATACAGATTTATAATTTCCTTATCCGTGGTCCTATGATGGATAAGAACGAGATAGTATACGGTACGGGTGCTTCACAGACCGCACGTATAGCAAAAGAGTATTGGCTCACAAAGCTCATCCCCCCCGGTGCACGTCTGCACTCGGGTATGATAATAGCCGTTGTTCTTGCCGTGATAGTCTTTATCTTCTTATGGAAGACTATATACGGCTACCGCATGAGGGCTGTGGGTGCAGAGATCAAAGCATCGAAATATGCAGGGATCAATACTAAATGGTATCTCCTCCTGGCCATGCTGTTCGCAGGCGGATTTGCAGGGATGGCAGGAGCGGTCGAGATTCTGGGAGTCCACCACAGAGGGCTTGAATCTATCTCCGCAGGATACGGTTTCAGCGGTATCGTTGTTGCACTCTTCGGAGGTCTGCATCCGCTGGGGGGGGCTATACCTGCATCCATAGTGTTCGGTCTGCTCATCGTCGGTGCAGATATGATGCAGAGAGCCGTGCAGGTGCCTGCTTATATAATCCTCGCCATACAGGGACTTATTATACTTTCGATAGTCTCAAGCAGTGTTTTCATCACCAAAAAAGGGATGAAAGCGAAGGTTCTCAAATTTCTTACTAAAATGACGGGGGGGAGGGCTTAATTATGCTTAGCGAAATTATAATAGGCATTATTTCTGCCGCAATACCTCTTTCTATAACGTTTGTTCTGGTTGGTCTCGGTGAGATGTTCAACCAGAAGGCAGGGGGGGTTTTCAACCTCGGTGCTGAAGGGATTATGATGGTCGGTGCTTTTGTCGGCTTTTATGTGGAATACATTATGCAAAGCGGAACAGGAAGCTCTTTTCTCGGAATGATGGCCGCAATCGGTGTCGGAGCTCTGATGGGCGGCATTATGGCGATCATTTGTGTTAAGTTCAAGGCTGAGCAGGGGGGGATAGCAGGTATCGCACTCTATATGCTCGGCTGGGGGGGTGTTGCAGGTATGCTCTTCAGAGTATATATAGGCGGCACGACATGTATTCAGGGTATCTCCGCAATAGACATCCCTGCCCTCACCGACATACCTGTCCTCGGACCTATTATATTCAACCACAATATTATGGTATACATCACCCTGCTGCTTGTGCCTCTGTCCTGGTATCTGCTGAATAAAACGGCATGGGGGGGGCTTAAAATAAAAGCTGTGGGGGGGACTGCTCCGATGGCGGCAGACACCATGGGCGTTAAGGTGGACAGAACCCGTATTCAGTGTGTGGTGCTTGGCGGTGCTATGGCAGGGCTGGCAGGTGCATATCTGAGCATAGCTCAGACTCACATGTATGCGGATAACATAACCGCGGGTCGAGGCTTTATCGCTGTTGCACTTGTGTATTTCGGTAAATGGAAACCTTCTGGAATCCTATGGGGGGGTGCTCTGCTTTTCAGCCTTGCACACTCATTCCAAAGATCTATTCAGGTATACGGCATCGACTTCCCTTACGAAGTGGCTGTTGTATTCCCGTACATACTCGTAATCATCGTCCTTGCATTCTCAGGCAGATCAAAAATCATGACACCTACGGTTTTAGGTAAGCCTTATTACAGAGAACTGAGGGATTAATAATAACTCTAAAGCGGTGTATCCCAACGATATGCCGCTTTTTTTTCATCGTTGTAATATTTACCTCCTTTAAGTATACACATACCCTTGTACTATGAAACCGAGTGACATATAATTAGTAATACATTACGTTTATTTTATTTGCCGGAGTTTATTATGAAATTGAATAAAGCTCTAGTATCACTTCTTATTTGCTTGTTCCTCACTCTATCTGCTAAGGCAGAAACGATGAAATTCGCTTATTACGACCAATATTCGCCACGCTCTTTCATGGAAGACGGAAAGATGAAAGGTATACTCATCGACATAATAAACGAAGCGATCGTCAAACGAATGGGTATAGAGGTTAAGCATGAAGGGTTTCCATGGGTAAGAGCTCAGATGATGGTCGAAAAGGGCTTCTCCGATGCATTTATTACCGTCCCAACACCTACGAGAAAAGCTTATACGCAAGTGAGCAAAGAGCCTATTATAGTCTTTGAAACATTTCTAGCCACAGCCGCAGACAATCCCAAAAAAGAGATACTCAGCAGGATAAAATCTTTAGATGAGCTAAAGAACTATGTTTTTGTAGATTATTACGGGAACGGATTTGCTGAAAAAAAATGCTCAAAGAGATGGAAGTACACTGGCTCCCTGACTACCCATCGATCTATCGTTTTCTGATACAAAAAAAAGGCGGACGTTATGATCGTCTCCAGAAAAGGGATGTACTCTATTGAGAAATCAGGTTTCAAAGACAAAATAACTGTTTTGACAAATCCTATGTCGTCAGTTGCATTTCATCTGTGTATAAGCAATCATTCTAAATATATAGGGATACTCAATAAATTCGATAAAATAATCAAAGAAATGAAAAGTGAGGGGGGGATCATCGAACAGATAATCCGAAAATACTATTAATACAAAATATAAGTAAGGTTATATGAAAAACACAAAAAGATTTATTGCTTTAATTATTGCCTTTTTGATAGGCTTTGCGGTTTTCGTTTTATACCACGAAAAAGAGACTCTGAGCAGACAGAAGGCCGAATTACGCCTAAGTGCCGATGTTGTTGCCGAGTCCGTGTGGACTCTGTTCACCCCCCCTGCAACCTCCGCTTATCTCGACCAGATATTTCTGGATAGGTATTATAAAAAGCTTCAGCTGATAAGTATGGAGTCCTCGATACTTGCACATATGGAGAGAGACCTCAACAAACCACTTAATATACTGATGGATAAGCTCGGCTTAATTCATGAACACTCTATAGCATCACCTATCTTATACAATGGCTCTGTTATCGGACAAATTCAGGTGGAAGTCTATCATCTGAATATATATCTGTATCTGACGATACTTCTCGTGGCATTTGTCGTATTTCTAGCCATATGGTTCGCTATGCTGTTAAATAAGAACAACATAGATATAGCTGAACGAAAACTAAATGAAATGCACCTGAAAAGACTGACTGAAACACTTCAGGAGAAGGTACAGCAGGAGGTTGAGAAGAATAGAAAGAGCGAAGAGATTATCCATAATCAAAAAAAAGCTGACAGATATGGGGGGGAAGATGATAAACGCAATCTCCCACCAGTGGAGGCAGCCTCTCACTGCACTTGGGTATAATATTCAGGATATCTCTGATGCCTTTAATATGGGTGAGGCAAATCAGGAATACATAGAAAACTTTGAAAAAGAATCTATGGCTCTGGTGACTTATCTATCCACGACCATTGATGATTTCAGGTCTTTTTATAAACCCGATAAAGAGATACAAACATTTAATGCTATCAATGAGATAGTCTCTATGCTGCGGCTCACCACTGCACAGCTTCAAAACAGTGAAACCACTGTAAACATACGATGCGACTGTTGCGGCATCTGCCTAACTCTGACAATATGTTCAGCTCCCATGACTGCGGCTCTGAGTTTGCTAAAATCAAAGGGTATCAAGGGGGGAATTTAAGCAGGTGATTTTTAACCTGATATACAACTCGATTGATGCTATAAATGAAAATAAAGCGAAAGGGAATATTACTCAGGGGGGCTCATAGATGTATTCATTAAATGTAACGATGACAACATCATAATAAAGATAACCGACAACGGCGGCGGAGTTCCTGATGAAATTGCAGATAACATTTTCGACCCATACTTCAGCACTAAAGAGGAAGGGAAAGGGACAGGTATCGGGCTTTACATGTCGAAAATAATTATAGAAAATCACATGAACGGCACAATATCTTTAGAAAACGAAAAAGACGGTGCTGCCTTTTTCATAGAGATGCCGATTGAAAAGAACAAATAACCACCAGAGAGATAGATGAAAACTGACTATAAGCTTTTAGACACTGGCAATCACAAACGTCTGGAACAATTTGGCGACATCCGCATAGTGCGGGCAGCTAAACAGGCATTCTGGAGACCTACGCTCCCCCCCATGAGTGAATGGCAAAACGTCCATGCCGTATACGAAGGTGACAAATGGCAGGGGGGGGACCTTCCTGATTTCAGCACAAGATTCGACGATGTGGTCTTCTCACTCTCTCTTCTTGAAACAGGTCAGGTGGGCATATTCCCCCCCGAACAGGAAGAAAACTGGGAGTGCTAAGAGCCGTCACCAACGGGAAATCAATAAAAATAATCAACGGCTTCGCTACACAGGCGGTTCGACTCTGTTTTGCAGTAATCCACTCACTCATGTTACACATCTGGACGCTTCAAAACCTGCTGTCTCCAGAGCAAAGGCTAATCTTGCTCTCTCCGGGATGTCAGATAACAGTGTCAGATTTATAGTTGATGATGTTCTGACCTTTCTGGAAAAAGAGATAAAACGAGGCAACAGCTACGACGGCTTCATCTTCGACCCACCGGCTTTCGGACGTGGGGGGGGAAAGGTAAAACATGGAAACTGACTAAAGACTTACCGAAGCTAATCGGCCTCATCAAAAGGTTATCTAACGGACAGCCGGACTTTGTCCTTCTGTCAGCCCACGACCCGGACATGGATAAAGACGATCTGGTCGATCACCTGAAGGCTATAGCCCCCCCGAAGGATGCCGATATTCAATCTGGCTATCTTGCGATGAAGACGGAGAGCGGTAAGAAGATGCAGAACGGCTATTTCGCAAGGTTTTCTATCTAGGATTCAGCTTTTATAACTACATTGCGTGAGAGATTTTTCGCCTCATATAGTGCATTGTCAGCTCTGTTTATTAACCCTTCTTTTGTTTCGTGAACGGTATGTTGTGCCACACCGAAACTAGCCGTAATTTTCATGTCGATATTAAAATCTGTTGATTCGATCTCTTTACGAAGCTTCTCGGCTATTGCGTATGCAGTGTTGAGGTCCGTGTTGGTGCAGACAATGAGAAACTCCTCCCCCCCACCCCCCATCTAGCCACGGTATCGCTCCCTCTGGTTTTACCGCTCAGAAGCCTAGCTGTTTTGATCAGAACTTCATCCCCCCTTTTTGATGACCGAAATCATCATTAACCTTTTTGAAATGGTCAAGGTCGAGAATTATAACGGAAAAAATCTTATCATATCTGTCAGCCTGATTAATCTCATAGTCTAAGATCTCGTCTACTTTCAGACGGTTATAAACATTCGTAAGCGGATCTGTAGTGGAAACAACGATGAGTCTTTCTGTCTCCTGCTCCTGTTCTAATTTCTCCAGCTCAATACGAATAAGCTCATGGGTACGTTTTTCGAGACGGCTTGTCATCTCAGAGAAATTTCTGTTTAGCTGATTGATCTCATCTATTTCTGATTCTTCATATTCATAGGATACAAACTCACTCCCCCCCACATACTTTGTTTTCTCTGATAAGGATGATATGGGTTCACAAAGCTTTGCGGATATCTTAGCCGACTTCTTTTTAAAATATACGAAGAAGCAGGCATAAAAAAGCACCATCAGCCCCCCCACAGCTAAAAAGCCTACATCCGTGGAGTGTCTTTTGAGTTTAAGAATTGGTTCAACCAGCTCGTCCATATCAGTCAGAACAAAAAGATGCCATCTGGTCTGAGGAATTATCTTCTGAGTTACCAGATATTTCTTGTTGCTTATAGAGATTACTTTTGAGTCTATCCCTTCCCTGAAAATCTCACCCATCTCTACCCTTATATCTTCGACCGGATGTTTGAAGATATTATACTCTTCGGGCTTCAGAATGGTCGTTGCAATCTTATTGTGGTAGACGTGATCCTTCAGCTCTTTCAGCTGCATTATCTTCTCCACCTTATCGTTCATAGCCATAATAGTGCCGCTGCTATCCAGCAAAAATGCACTCGATTCATTAGGGAGCTTCATGTTAAGGATATGTTGTATAAAGGCCTCGACAGTGATGTCGATACCTGTGACCCCCCCTTCCATGAAATCGCCGTTATATATCGGCACTATACAGGATATCAGCCATCCCATCCCTGCCGGATCCAGATAAGCTTCGGTCCACACAGGGTCTCTGGTGGGGGGGTTGTGTTTGAAATCTGCTTCGTAATAGAAGTTATAATCTGTCATGTCCAGAACAGGACCATATTGTTCTGCAATATTATTGATGAAAGGATATATCCTGTTCATATTGTCGTGTGTGTTTATATACACTTGAGAAATAAGAGGATTTGAGTCCACCATACTCTTAAAGCTGGTATCAAGAAACTCGCTGTAGTAAGCCTTATCCCTCTCTTTTTCCCCCCCTATCACAGTGTCCGAGGAATAATACAGAGCACTCCCGAGATTATTATATTTTTTTATATAGAGCTCCATTGCGGTATACTTCAAAAACAGGCCGTTCAGCAGGGATATCGTGCGATTTTATATTAATAAAGAAGAGCTCGTGCTCCCTTTGAAGTATTTTGGCATAGTTGGTTATTTCAATTAGCTGGTTATTTATATTTGTTTTCTCTTTCGTAACCATACGGTTCATATTGCCGGAGGCTTCTGTCAGAAAAGTTTCAGAGATATTCTCCGTGACGTAAGAATTTATACCGAAATAAAGGATGAGGAGAGTTACCTCTATAAACAGAATAGGGATAAGTGCAGCGGTCATAAAGTTGCTGTATATGAGTTTCTTTAATGATATTTTCTCATATCGAGACCCCCCCGAATAATAATCACACTAAATCAATCCTATTAATATGATAATAATCTTACACAAAATTGAAATAGTTATTTAGTTAAATGTATTTTGCTAGAGGGTATATAATATCATTTGCGATTGCAATAGAAACTACCAAATTGATCAAATTCACTTGAAAGGAGTATATATTATGCCGGAAAAGCTCTGAGATTTGTCGTCACGATACTCCTTAAGACCAATCCTGATATTCTCAACATCCTGTCTTGAATTAAAAGTGCCAAACAACCTGTCCCATATCGACAGTATAGTGCCGTAATTGGAGTTGGTCTCTTTATAATAATCTGAGTGATGGATTCTGTGCATCCTGGGCGTGGGTACAATGAGGCTCAGCAAGTCGTCCACCCTGCTGTTCAGTGTTATATTACTATGGTGAAAAATAACCACGACAGCCATAAGAGACTCGTATGTAACTATTATCTCCGGATTCACCCCCCCTATGAGCATATATATCGGCAACCTTGCACCTGTGGATAAGAAGACCTCCATAGGGTGAAACCTAAGCCCCCCCGTGGTCGCATCCATCGCCACATCAGAGTGATGAGCCTTATGAAACCTCCAAAAGAAGGGTATCTCGTGATTCATCCTGTGCCAGATATACATCCACAAATCAAACAGCAAAAGAGCACAAATCAGCTTTAGAAGCTGCGTCGGCATAAGGCTTGATATTCCATGGTCTATCCCAAGAGCGGCGGATAAAAGCGTGAAATATACGATTGTACTAATAAGAAAGCTCGTAAGCCCTGTGGAGATATTGGTAATCCCGTGCCTGAGCTTACTCACCTGAAATTTGTAAAATGGTGATGCAGACTCAAGGAGAATAAAGAAAAAAAGTGAAAGCGGCAGTATATATGTTTTCAGTTCCATAAATCCAGTTTACCAGAAAAAAACAAACTATAACACACTATGCTTCCCCCCCATCTCAAAATAATCAGGTTTCTAAACAATACTTTACATTTCTTTTGCTTTCAATAATCTCCAGATGTTATAATCTATCAAGATAAGGTGCAATGGATGATAAGACTTTTTATTCACTATTTAATAGCTTTTTTCGTGCTGACGTTGTACGGCGGTCAGGTATGTCCATTTGTTGAATCACTGACCCTTATGGAATGGGCATCATCGACTGTTATTCTTTTTGCAATCGCTTTTTTAGTTAATGCCGGACTTCGTAAAAGGTTATGCCGTATCACACCTATCCCTTCATCCTACGTCATGTTCAACACTACGTTCATCACTTTTATGGGGGGGAGCGGGGGGGTCGCCATAGGCATATATAATGCACTGGTGCGTGGATTCCCTGTCATGAGCGGGCTCAAATTGATAATGGGCTGGTTTCTCATCGGTTTTTTTTATGTCCCTCGACATCACACTTGCAAATAGACAGCAAATCATAAAATACATGGCGAAAACAGGTCAGAACCTTGAGCTGAAAGAGTCTTATATCTCTCTCACAAAAAAGTATCTCGTATTTTCGATTCTCACAAGCCTTGCAGTGCTCGGAGTGATCTTTCTGGTTATTATCAAAGACCTCGACTGGGTATTCTCCTCCAGCCCTAACTCGGCGGAAGCAACCTTATCCATACTCAAAGAGTTCGCTTTTATCTTTCTGGTGATAATGGGCTATTCCTCCCTTGTGGCGATATCCTTCACAAGAAACCTGAAGCTCTATCTGTATTATCAAAACTCCACACTGAATGAAGTGGTGAACGGCAATCTGGACGCTGCAGTCCCCCCCGTCAGTTCGATTGACGAGTTCGGCTATATGGCAAAGTATACCAACGAAATGATACGCAGTCTTAAGGAGCGAACAGAGGCTCTGCAGTTGACACAGGATGTGTCGATACTGAGTCTGGCATCACTCGCTGAAACAAGGGACAACGAAACAGGGGGGGCACACATTATGCGTACCCAGAGATATGTGCTGGCTCTGGCTGAGGAACTCAAATCATATCCTGATTTTGAAAAAGAACTCACAGAAAAGAATATCGATCTGATTTTTAAATCTGCCCCCCCCTTCATGACATAGGCAAAGTCGGCATACCTGATGAGATACTGCTCAAACCCGGCAAACTGACAGACGACGAATTTAAGATAATGAAACGCCACCCGAACTATGGACGTAAAGCCCTGCACACCGCCGGCAAAACACTTGGCAAAAACTCTTTCCTCAAATATGCAGAGGAGATTGCATTCACCCACCACGAGAAATGGGACGGCAGTGGATATCCAAGACGACTGAAAGGCGAAAGCATCCCTATATCAGGCAGAATGATGGCTATTGCAGATGTTTATGACGCACTCATTTCAAAGCGTGTTTATAAACCTGCCTTCACCCATGAAGACGCAAAAAAGATAATAATTGAAGGGAGCGGCACTCACTTCGACCCTCGGATCGTTGCTGCTTTTCTGAAAGCAGAACAGAGATTTCTTGAGATAGCAGACGAATACTCCGACGAGAACTACCGTACATCTAAAATATCTATCTAAGATTAGTTTTTCCCATCAGGTTATTATGTTATCATACTTCTAAATAAAAACTACGGAGTAAAGATGCCAAATCTTCAGCTTCCGCCCTATGCATTAATACTTTTCGTATCAGCCTTTATTAATTTCGGGCTCGGTGTATACGGGCTTATAAACAGAAAGGAAAAATTATTCTTACATTTCGGAATTTCTTTTATGCTGCTTGGCATATGCCTTTTATGTACGGCATAGAACTTCTGATAGCAGACAGGGCCATCATAGAAGCTATAGCAGTCTATAAGCCCATCTCGATACAGTTCTTCCCTGTTTTTTTTCCTGTGTTTTATATATCTGCTGGTAAAACAGACCATGCCTCCAAAGCCACTTATTTTTTTTACTGCTGGTGGTCGCAACAGCTATAGGTTTCTCGATGATCACAAACGATCACCATCACTTCGCATGGAGCAAAACACTCTTTGTTACCACAAAAGAAGGGTTTAATTATTTGATTCTTGTACCCGGATTATGGATTAAACTAATGATTGTTTTCTACCATTACGGTGTGGATCTAATCATAGTCACTCTCCTGATCAAAGCAGGTCTGACTCACAAACAGACTTACAGAGCTCAGTTCTTACTCATACTGGCATTCATACTAATCATTGTTTTTGTAAACACTTTATATATATTCCAGATAGTCTCATTTGAACCATACAACCCTGTGCCTGTGGTTGTGGGTTTGGCATCCATGATGGTGGCAGTTGCCATCTCTAAATATCGACTGCTCAGTATCATCCCATACGCCAGAGAATATGTTTTCGACATCATAGACTCACCTGTTATTATTGCAGACAATAATGACATAGTTGTCGATTTTAACTCACCGGCAAGCAAGATTCTCCGACTGAGCGACAATATAATCGGTCTCCACGTGAAAGATGTCTTCAACCTACTCCGAATAGACTGGCAGGAGCTGAAAGAGAACGAGCCGAAGACCATTTATACAAAATGGGGGGGGACAGGCGAGAATTATCTGCTCAACCTGCTGAAAAAGAATATCAAACACGGTGACATAGAAGGTTCTCTGATCATCTTCAATGACATAACAGCCCAGATGAATGCTGTCGCCACAGCCCACGAAAAAGAGATAATAACCTATAAAGAATCAATACTCGGGGGGGACATGCATGACGGCATAGGCGGCGTTGTCGCAACAGGGACTATTCTGGCTCAGGCTGCCCTTGACGATGAGGATATCGCAAGTAAAAACCAGAAAATCGCACAGATTGCACACCTTCTGGAGAACGGCAGTTTTGAGCTGCGGTCAATGCTGAACATTCTGGACAAAAAACAAATCGACTGGAATTCATTGATATCCGACATGAGAGGATTCAGTGCTACTGTTCTGGAATCAAAAAGCATCAAAAGAAAATTTACAGTATCCGGAGATGTATTCGCAAACGATGTGGAATTCGATACCTACCTATCTATATTCAGATTATTTAAAGAGATAATCACAAATATAATAAAGCACTCGAATGCAAGCGAAGTAGACATTGAAGTTGTGTTCACGGATAATAATTTCTCTATAATTATCAGAGATAACGGGATAGGTTTCTCAGATGCCGACACCAAAGGATACGGAATACGAAATATGAAAAAAAAGAACAGAGAAGCTGTCCGGTTCACTTGCAATAAATTCCAATAATGGTACAAATATACATATAGACATCCCGATAATACACAAAACAGAATCCGGAGTATAAACCTTGGACAATAAAATTAAAGTCTCCATAGTCGATGACAATATTGAATTAACACAAAGTCTGACATCAATCTTTAAAAATGAGCCGGGGGGGATAAAGCTTGTTGCTACTTACCCTGACGCCGAAATGGTGATTGCCAAGATAGAGAAAGAGCCTGTCGATATTCTGATTGTTGATATAAATCTGCCCGGTGTCTCGGGAATTGAGCTGATAGAACAGCTTATGCTGAGAGAGCTGAATACACAGTTTCTTGTTTATACGATACACGACGGTAACGAATACCTTTTTAAAGCCCTCAAAGCCGGAGCATCAGGCTATATCCTCAAAGGTGCGTCTGCTCTCCAGATAACCAGCTACATACGCCTCATGCACGAAGGCGGAGCTCCTATGACCCCCCCAAGCATCGCCAGAAAGGTTATCAATTTCTTTCAGGATAAACCCTTTGATGACGATAACGACAATCTCACGAAAAGGGAAGTCGAAGTCCTCAAACTTCTTAATCAGGGATTCACATATAATGAGGTTGCCGAGGAGCTGGATATCAGCAGAAATACCGTCCACTCACATATCAAAAATATATACGAAAAACTGCAGGCATCCGGCAGAGAAGACGCCATCCGAAAGGCGAAATATAAATCAATTATTTAATTTTCTTTATTTACATATAGTTAAGTCATTTTCTCCCCCCCCATTTCTCACCCTGTCTGGGTATGGTAAAATTCACATTAACGCCATATTGTACAGTTAATTATTTCGAGAGGGCGACATGTGTTTTAAAATGAATATAAAAACTGCTAACGGCAGTGTTGTAATCACAACACTTGAAGACTCTATAAATGCATCCAATGCCGATGCTTTCTTAGCATCTGCATTGAAAATATCCAAAACCACCACAGGGAACATCGTAATAGATCTTTCGCATACACCGTCAGTAGACGATGTGGGGGGGATCAATAAAATGATGAGGCTTAAGACATGTATAGGTGTCTACGGAAAGTCTCTCTCGATATGCAATATGAACGATATCGAAAGTAAAAATAATAATGCATGGATATTCAAAGACCTTTTAAATGTACATAAAGATTTGGAATCTGCACTGACTTCATAAATTTTCGGATTACGCTGAGTAAGCCCTCGGGGGGGGAGGAGATCCGATTATAAAAGCCGATATCGTGAAAGCGTTGTCGGCTTTTTTTGTTATTCGGCAACGGGAACAGATATAGCGAAACATGCACCGTCTTCCGAATTTCTAACCCGCATCTTACCGGACATATTCCCTTCTATGATCATCTTGGAAAAATAAAGCCCAATTCCTGTCCCCCCCTGACCATCAGGCTTCGTGGTGAAATAGGGTTCGAATATTCTATCAATGATCCCTTCATTTATGCCGCCTGCGTTATCGCAGATATCAACAATAATACAGCCATCCTTCACCCTACTATTTATATTGATAGTGGGGGGGTTCGTTATCTTTCTGGACAACAGTACATCCTTTGCATTGCTGATGACATTGACGATAACCTGTGCAAACTCACCCGGGACACCGAAAGCATACTCATCCCCCCCTTCTGCATTAACCTCGATCTTTATACTGTTGTTCTCCAGTCCGGCATCTAGCAGGCTGAGACATTTTTGTATTTCATCATTCACGGCAAACTTCTTCTGCTCTTTGTCAGGGTTAAAAAAGTATCTGAAGTTATCTATCGTGTCGGACATGTGCCCTATTGTCGTTGTGCATTTGCTCACAGTCCCTGAGATATATTCATCATCCAGCTCACCGCACTCATAAGCCTCCTGAATATCCTGAATAAACATCGAGATACTGCTGAGTGGCTGTCTCCACTGATGAGCGATATTCCCTATCATCTCACCCATTGCCGCAAGACGACCCTGCTGGAACATTATCCTGTCTTTCTCTCTATTCTTGCAACCTCTTCCTCTATACGCTGTTCCAAAATGCGGTTCAGCTCATTCAGTTCGGCTGTTTTCTCAAGAACTTTTTCTTCAAGAGATAGGTTTAGCTCTTTCAGTTCATCATTTTTGCTATTGATTTCATTGCTATAAATCTCTACCAATTTTTGCAGTTTATTGGAAAACATGAAAAATGCTAATGCACCAAAAATAAGAAGGATAAACAACGCAGCTATTACTAATATAACTTCCTGTTTGGCAAACTCAAATATCGAAAGCAGTCTATCCTCATAAGCCGCCTCAATATCAGTAAGGTATATCCCTGTGCCCACATACCAGTCCCATATATGCAGTGGGGGGGCGACATAGCTTAACTTATTCTCGGCTTTAGCCCCCCCTTCAAAAGGCGGCATCATATAAAGAACAAATCCGCCCCCCCCTCTTTTGCCTTCGCTATGAGGTCTCTGACTATATACTTGCCGTTCACGTCACGGATATCGTACATATTCTTACCCTTGGCAGGATAAGTCAGCGAGACTCCTTCATAAGTTGCGGCAAAGAGATGACTCTCTTTATCTATAGTGATGGACGCTAGCTGTTCGAGAACATTATGCTTTACTATCCTATCAAAATCTTCCTTATACTCCCCCCCGTATCCTATGATCCAGTTAAACGGCTCAAAAAGCTTTACATATACTTTCTTTTTCTTAAGCTCACGTTCTTCCGTCCCCCCCGGCTTTTCCCAATATACGTCTAAAAAACCTGCATTCCTCTCTTCTACGACCTTTATGGCATTTCGAGTGGTATAGTTCCCTTCTGCATCCTGCATATTAAGAGCATTAACCCCCCCTTCCAGATGAGGCAGAAGCGGAGATAGTATATTCATACCCGATGTATCGAATATAAACATATAATCATTGCCAAACACCATGCTGGCAACGACTGACTTAACTCTTTGTTTTATTTCAGCAGAGCTTAAAGTATCTTTATTTTCGTGATATATTCTGTGAGAAATATTGTAGGCTGTATCGACTCTGTTTTTGATCCGACGCTCAAAGCTCGCTTCACTCTTCTGGACTATTGCATTAGCCTGCTGAACAAAGCTGTCTACGGAATTTTTGAGGATAGTTTTTTTTGTCTCGATATTTGAAATTTTATCTTTGATTGTGTACTGTTTAAATTCTTTATATTTTCCGATAACGAAATATGACCCCCCCATCCCAACCGTGATAAGGAATAAGACCGCAAAAGATGTGATGAAGTAAAACCGTTTAAACCGCCACTGCTCGTTGCCCATATATCTGCCTTATTTTAGATATGTTCTCTATATCTTAGAAGAGGCAAATATAAAGTCAAGTCAATAACTATCGCATTTCCAATATTTGCAAAAATTCCAATTTACGGATTCGTAGGCATTCCTGTCCCACACTTCTTCGTAAACACCGTCATTGTTGACATCGCAGGCACCCTCTACCCAGCCTTTTGACGGTCTTCCGTCCGTAGCCTTGCTGAACCACCAGCAAAATGGTCTGCCATGCCTCTTAAACTTGATATATACCAGATGATGACTCGGTTTTTTATAAACTATCGTCTTCACGAATATATTATAATCGTTGGCACTCTGCCCCCCCTTTCGCCTTATCCACTCACCAACAAATGTGTAGTCTGCCGGCGAAGGAACAATATGATTCATTGGGGGGGGAACAAGCTCTGAAAATACTTATATTTTAACATTGAAATATTGTACCCGGCGGAATGAGCAGGATTATATGACATCAAAAAGAATAAAAGAAGTATTGCAACCTTATATCTGTTAAACATAAATAACCTTAGACAAATTGACTGTTATAATTAAAGGTAACTCGTATAAGCAAGATAGCAAGACAATGTATGAAACGAGATTAGTGAAAATTACCCAATAAGATTAAGAGATAATCTGTTTGATGGCATTAATAAGGTCGTCTTTGATGATTGGCTTGTATATACAGTCGTTCGCCATATCGCATACCCTCTCTGCCTCTTCTCTGTATGCAGTGGTGATAATGATAGGCACATCTTTGTTCCTTTCCCTTATCCTGCTGATCATTTCAAAACCATCCATTTCAGGCATGGCAAGATCAGTGATAATAAGATCAGGTGACAAATCATAATATTTCTTCAGTCCGAGAACCCCCCCATTCGCTGCCTCATGCACATTAAGCCCTTCTTTCTCAAGGAGCTTTTTCACGAGCATTCTCGTAAACTTTTCATCTTCAACATATAAAAGTTTCAAATCTGACATTTTCTTCATATAACCAACTTTAAAACTGATTAATCCTCTTGTAAAGAGAGAAATACTATAACACTTTCTTTCAAAAATTCAATGATCTGTTTATGTTAATTATCACATATCTCAAAATGAGTCGCTAACTTTCTCAATTATTTAATGTTTATTGATTGACAAAACTGCTTTATTCTTATATAAAGTTCATCCGACCAGCGCCTGTAGCTCAACTGGATAGAGCATTTGACTACGGATCAAAAGGTTTGGGGGGGTTCGAATCCCTACAGGCGCGTATCTTTTCTATCAATAACTTATAAAGCTATCAGCTATTTAAAGCGGTAGCTTTTTTATTGCATACTGTTCAATATTTACCCTTTTTTTGAACGCATTTGCGTTCAATTTACATTCCGCATAGAATACTTTACAATAGTAGCAGTGTATTATCCTTTTTTACTAGCTATAGATAAAAGCTCTATTCTTCATCAATTTACAGCATGATGTATCGAGACAGAGTGAGATGAAATTTGACAGGAGTCGAAACCTGACACATTTACCGTTTCTTTGATCTAATTGACAAAAATATTACCTCTGATAAAGCGTTGCCAGATAACAATATTATTTTTTTATTGCAAGAACCTAAAAAAAATCTAGCAAATTTAGACACTAGTGCATGCTACAATACTGTTAGTAATCGTATCTATTTGAAGTTGTTATTGATACTTGTAATAATACTGTTTATTATGTTTTTTATCAAAGTTTTATACATTAACATGGAGACAAAAATGAAATTAATATACGAAAAGCTACTTAGCCTTTGTGTAATGCTCGGAGCAGTTGTTATCTTAGGTATTTTTCTGAAGCCTGAAATGAGAACAGTACTTATCGCTGCTGCCGTGTTTCTGTTAGTAGCATTTGCAGTAATATTCAAACTATACAAATCTTCTAATGAGTAAATACATTTTTTTTATTAAATCGATTTAACTCAATAAGATATACTTAACTTCAGAAACTAACTCTCCGAAATATTCAGGATAAGTTCCCGATTGAAGCATTTTTTTGAGTAGACGATTCACCTAATTGGTTTTCACGAATGAATCCTTTTGATAAGGCTATGATTCCTTCAAATAGATTTATCTCTCTGTTTTCAAAGCTTAATCTGATAGTTTCAGTGCTTTCAGAACAATATCTATATCCAGCTTATTACGTATACCTGAAGCTTCTTTATAAAACTCTACACTTTCGCTATTCATGGATAAAAAACGAATAATAAAATACATAAATACATATTTTTATCAAAAGTCAAAGCAAAACATTGAATAACACAACGAAAATTGATAACATAACGGAAACATTATGACTATATTAATAAAAGAGATGAAATATGCAAAATACTCCGACAAAAGAATATGCAGAAAGAACATACAGGGCTCGTAATATACAGGAAGTCTTAGAGATTATATTCTTTCTAAAAGTCAAATACAAAAAACCACTATGGTTTAGAGGGCAAGGTCCTTTTAATAATCTCTTACCCAGTATGTTAAGAAATCCTGATGGAAACAATTCGTTATGCAGAAGAATTAAAGACCATTACGGACGCCCAACAAGTGAGCCCAGCCGCCGATTAGCAGGCACGTACATCATACCAGACCAAATGGAAATGGTAGCCGAATTTAAAAATATCTTCAGAGAATATATGAAACAAACTCCGGCAAACGACTTAGAATGGCTTTGCATCATGCAACATTACGGCATTCCTACTAAATTATTAGATTGGACAGTGGATCCAATGATTGCGATGTTTTTCGCAACTGATATTGACCAATATAAAGAAATATATGATATGTCTAATGATGATTCCTGTGCAGAGATGTGGATATTACAACCAACAACCCTGAACTCTTGGTCAATTTATCATAAACTTGGAAAAGTTATCCTAGATACAAAATCTAAAGAACTACACCACTTTGCTCACAATGATACCCTTTCATCACATCTCGCATTCAACATACCACTTATAGAAGAACGGCTTGCATTACAAAAAGGGTGTTTTACAATTCATGGTGGTGATTTCAGACCTCTAGATTTAGCTTGGCATAATAAGCAAGGCATTATTGATAAAATAGAGATTCCTAAAAGATACATAAGGCAAATACGTAATGATTTAAATTCATTTGGATCCACAGCCGATTATTACTATCCTAATGACCACAGTATTTATAAACCTTTAAGAGATAATCAGTTAAAGCAATTTAATCAGTGGTATTTAAATTACTGGGAAAACAGAAGTGAAAATGAAGACAACTAAGCGACCCTATGGCAAAATTGTGTCAACTACACTTCACTAGCACTGACAAATTATAGACTTTTCAATATGACAGGGCTCTTTTTCATCTATTATGCCGTAGCACACAGAACTGTCGACAATACTCAATTCAACGTTCGCAACAGATTGAAGATACTCCTTTATAAATAAACGAGAAAATACACTTGCCATAAACTTTCCTTTTAAGATAATATTGCTATTATTTAATCGAAAAAACTTAAGGAGCTATAATTTTGAAGAATTTAATCAAAGTAACAGTTTTAGCACTGATACTCACCATGAGTATGGGTGCAACTGCTGATGCAGCAGAAAAGAAAGTTCGCTGGAAACTCGCCACAACATGGGGGGGGCCTACACTTGCACCATTCACAAACGCAGTTCAATCGCTTGCTGATTCTGTTGAAAAAAAATGAGCGGCGGAGACTTCACAATCAGAATCGATCCTGCAAACAAGCATAAAGCACCTTTCGGTGTTTTTGACATGGTGAAACTTGGTCAGTACGAAATGGCTCACTCAGGGTCTTACTACTGGAAAGGGAAAGACACAGCTTTCCTCCCTCTTACATCAATGCCTTTCGGTCTCACTCCGGCTGAAATATACGCATGGTATTATTATGGCGGCGGTATGGAGCTGTCTCAAAAGGCATACGCAGAGCACAATATGTACAACTTCCCGGGCGGAAACACAGGCGTACAGATGGGCGGCTGGTTCAAAAAAGAGATAAACACTCTGGATGACCTCAAAGGTCTTAAAATGCGTATCCCTGGTTTCGCGGGAGAGATCATGGCTCAACTTGGCTCGTAGTTACAAACATTGCTCCCGGAGAGCTTTACACATCACTCGAAAGAGGTACTATCGACGCTCTTGAGTGGGTTGGTCCGGGTATGGATATCAAAATGGGATTCCACAAAATTGCACCTTACTACTACACAGGCTGGCATGAGCCGGGTTCTGAGCTTCAGTTCATGGTAAACAAGAAGAAATTCGATGCACTTTCACCAAAGAATCAGGAAATTCTCCGTGTTGCTATGAGAACTGCGGCGTATGACATGTATATAGAAGGCTATGCTCTCAGTGCCGAGGCGTGGGACGTAATGATTAAAGAGAATCCGAATATCAAAATCAAAACTTTCCCTGAGCCTGTAATGGAAGCTATGAAAGC
>JDSG01000031.1_pt1 | contig 84699 bp, 136 predicted proteins | sample 199341 | NCBI WGS metagenome assembly JDSG01 (sample SAMN02584197, study PRJNA231836) | bioreactor metagenome | isolation source: continuous culture bioreactor short generation time transfer1 day 52 after... | place: Germany: Bremen | reverse complement strand
AGAGGAAGATTACAAGTTGAATATAAATTCTAGTATTGAATTTATTTAACCTACTAAACTCTAAAGGTTAGAAGCTTTGCTTCTAACCTTTTTTTATTCTATTTTTAAAAAAAATAAAAAAAAAGAATAAATATGCTACAATATCTTTTTTTTAAATTATAAAAGGATATTTATGAAACTTTTAACATCTGTAACATTAGGTCTTATTACAGCAACTTCTCTTCTAGCACAAACAACAATGTGTTTTAAAGAAAACCATCCATCAATGACAACTATTGAATCAACACCACTAAATGGTGGATTATGTTCTTCTTCTAAATCAATTCAAGATATGAAAAAAGAGGGTTGGAGTGTTGAAGATATAAAAATTGAAAAATCTGCAAATGGGAATAATTATATATATGTATTAAAAAAAGAGGCTCAAACTCTATCAACTTTGGATGAGGAAAAATTAGAACAAAGAATTCTTCAAAGGCTAGAAACAAGAAAAAAAGAAGAACAAGCAGCTAAGAAAAAAGAGATAAAAATTAGAATGTCTAAAGATGGTAAAGAATTATATATAAACAAATGTCAAAACTGTCACGGGGGGGAAAAAGCCGATAATCTTTACGGCCCATCAAGAGCATTAACAGAACTTAACTTTTATGATTTTAAAACTACTATTAGAGATTATGAATTAGGTGTATATGATAGAGGACAAGCATTTATTATGATTCCATATGCAAATGCAATGGATAGTGAAGATGTAAAAAAAATGTCTACTCTTATATTCAATCTTTAAAACCAAAAAAAGAAGAAGTAGAGATGAAAAAAGAGGAAAATAAGTAATTTATGGATGCATATGAATATTCAGAGCTTTTAAAACTTCTAAACAAAAAAACTAGAAAATATTAGTAGTATTTTAAAACCAGCAGAATTAAACTCTAGGTTAAAAGAAATAGAAAATTTAGAATCTGATCAAAACTTTTGGAATGATGTAGAAAATGCAACAAAAATTGGTATTGAAAAAAATAGACTCCTAGGTAAATTATCAAAATTTACAAAAGCTAATGATGCATTAAGTGGTACTAATGAACTTTATGAACTAGCTTCAGAAGAGAATGATGAAGATACTTTTGAAATGCTTTATGAAGAGGCTAGTGATTTAGATGAATTAATAAAATCAACTGAAATTGCTGTAATGTTATCAAATCCAGATGATGCTTCAAATGCTATTATATCTATACACCCTGGAGCTGGTGGTACTGAGTCTCAAGACTGGGCTTCTATACTTTATAGAATGTATCTAAGATGGGCTGAAAGACAAGATTTTAAAATAGAAGTACTTGATTACCAAGATGGCGAAGAAGCAGGGATAAAAGATGTCTCATTTATTATAAAAGGTGAAAATGCTTACGGCTACTTAAAAGCTGAAAATGGTATTCATAGACTTGTAAGGATATCTCCTTTTGATTCAAATGCAAAAAGACATACATCTTTTGCTTCAGTAATGGTAAGTCCAGAGATTGATGATAATATCGATATTCAAATTGAAGACAAAGATATTAGAATTGATACTTATAGAGCTAGTGGTGCTGGTGGTCAACATGTTAATAAAACTGAGTCTGCAATTAGAATCACTCATATTGAAACAAATATAGTAGTTCAATGCCAAAATGATAGATCCCAACACAAAAATAAAGCAAGTGCTATGAAAATGCTTAAATCAAGACTATATGAGCTAGAACTAGAACGTCAACAAGCAGATAAAGATGGTGTAGAAAAGAGCGAAATTGGATGGGGGGGACATCAAATTAGATCTTATGTACTACAACCTTATCAACAAGTAAAAGATACTAGATCAAATATAGGCTATTCTAATGTAGATGCAATACTTGATGGAGACATTACAAAAATAATTGAAGATGTTTTAATATCACAAGCAAAATAATTGTATATTTTTTTCTACAACAATGTAAACACTTTTAAACAATTTTATGATAGAATACTGAAATTTTAAACAAAGGAATAAAATGACTAGATTCGCAAAAATGAGTTTAATTGCTGCAATCGCAGTAGTGGGAACAACTGCATCTGCACAACCATTAGCAGAAGCAATTAAAAACGTAGATGTATCAGGAACAGCTGCATACAGATACAATGACTATGAGCTTTCAGAAGCAAACAATAACTATAAAGTTGCAGTATCTTTAGCTTCAAAAGTAACTGATGACGTGACTTTTAATTCAAGATTCATCGCAGGTGATGCAACAGGTCCTGTATCTTTAGGTACAAGTTCAACTGGTGATGCTAATGTTGACGTTGAATTATCTGAAGCAAACTTCGCATATACTGGTATTGCAAATACTGCAATTATTGTTGGTAAACAAGGTTTAGCAACTGCTTATACTCTTGCAAGAGATGCTATGGGTGACGAGCAAACTGGTACTGGTATTTTAGCACAAACTACTTTTGCTCCTGTTACTTTATATGCAGGATACTTCAACCAAACTAACTTCAAAACTTCTGGTGATATCACAGGATTAATTGCTAATGGTGGAGAAGACTTATCTATTATTGGATTAGTAGCTTCATTTGGTGGAATTAGTTTAGATGCTTCTTATGTTGATTTACAAGATACTTTTGATGCATATACTATTGGTTTAGATGCAGCTTATAACATCTCTTCTGTTGCAATGAGTGCTTTTGCTAGATACTCTGCATTAGATTTAGATAACTCTGACTTAGATAACAAATTATGGAAAGTTGGTGTAGCGGCTAAACTTGGAATATTTGGAGCACACTTATCTTACGGTCAAACTGATGAAGAAGGTGGTACTGTAGGTGTTGATGCATCTGCAACAACTGGGTTTGATGAGCACTGGAGAGTTACTCTATCTGGTCAACCTGATGCATCTGTAGTTTACGCTGGAATTGATGCACAAGTTACTGATAAAGTAAAAGTTGCATTAAATTATAGTGATTTAGAAGACGATGCGAACAATGATAGTGATGAGACGGAAGTATATGGTCAAGTTACTTATAATCACTCTTCAAACTTAATGACTTTTGTTAGATTTGGTCAATATGACAACGAAGCTAACCCAGAAAAAGAGACTATGGGTAGAGTTCACGTACAATACTCTTTCTAATATCAAATTTAGAAAAACCAAAAGGTTAGAGGTAAAATCTCTAACCTTTTTTTATATCAAAAATTTTAATTAAGTCTTATTACAAATTGTATTGTATATGCAATATTGACAAATTTGATTATTATCACATTTATCAAAACTTACTTCTTTTGTATTAAACTCTTTAAAAATTGTTCTTAAAAGCTCTAATTTTTCATCAAGAACTATCTCTTCAAGAAGTTTCATATTATGCAAATCATAATAAAAAGATTTAATATTTGAAGTATTATATAAACTTTCAACTGCAAGATAATAAAACTCCAATTGAAAATCAACTGCATTTTCATAATTACGTTTACTATTTATTTTTAAATTACTTGATGTTTTATAATCTATTACAAAATAGTCTAAATCTTTTTATCAATTCTATCAATAGTTCCTCTTAATTTAATTCCTTCAAAATCTATCAAAAATGATTTTTCTAAATCTATTATATTAAATCCATCATCAAATCTTTCATTTTCTAAAATAGTAAATTCTTTTAATTTTCTTTTCCAAATCTCTAAATCTAAATTTAAAAAAAGGGTTTTTAGATCGCTTTTCATCAAAAATTTTAATAAGTTTTTCATAAGTTCTAATATCTTGAGTATAATAGTTTTCTAAAGTTTCATGAACTATATTTCCTAACTCATAACCTTTAGGCTTTAATGTTAAGTTATGCTCTTTTATTTTTAGAATATGATTTAAATAGTATTTTCTTTTACACTCTAAATACTCTTTTAAACTACTTGCACTCCATACTATCTTTGATAAATCAATATTAAGTATTACTTCTTTATTAAAATGTTTAATTTGTACAGAATTATACAAAATATGTTTATATTGATTATCATATAAAATTTCGTCAATCTCTTCATCAAATAAAGCATTAGCAAATCTTGATATTTGTTCACTATCATTTTTAACATATGAAATATATACATTTTTAGAATTTGAAATAAGTTTTTCATAATAATACTTTTGAAGATTTTCTCTATCAATACTAGTCGGTAAATTCGCTTTTTCTTTTAGTGATGTTGATAAAAATTTATCTTTTAAACTTCTTTTAGGTATTAAATTTTCATTGAAATCACATATAATAACTGCATCAAAATCTATCATTCTACTCTCAAGCAGACCCATTACAGTTATTTTCCCAGAATTAATATCATCAAGAGATAATTTAGATACTTTTTGATGAAGAATCTTATAGGCATCTTTTAGTAGAATCTTCTCGTCAAATGAAAAAATTAATTTATACAACTTATATATTAACTCTTTAAATTTTTCTATTAACTCTTCATTATTCTCTTTTTTAATAAAAAACTCAATAATTTCTTCAAATAATTCTATCGTTAATACTTTATTCCAATTTGATTTAAATAGAGTATTTATTACCTTTTGATCAATTTCTATAAATTCTAAATTGACTCTATTTTAATTTCATCATCGTTTAAATATAAATATATGGCATCAATATATTTATATAAGTTAGTATATATATATTAAGACCCATAGCATAGTTAAAATACTCTTCGTTATCAAAAAGTGATATAGTACTTGAAAAACTTTCATCTGGAAGAATAAGGGCTATTTTTGAAGCTTCTACGTCATTGTTTATTAATTCAGTAATTGACTTCTTAATAAATGCCACTTGATTTATCCTTGAAGAAAAACCTTTTATTACTACATTATTGTTTTTTTTCTCAATTTTATCTTTATTAAGAATGTTAGTAGTTGACATATTAATTTTATAACTGTAATTTAATTCTAAATCAAATCCTAAATTAATAAATTTTTCAATTGATTTTTTTTGTTGTATTGATTATAAATAAAATTAATTTTTAAATCTAAATATCTAGAAATTTCTTGAATAACCTTAAATTCAAAAGTTGTAAAGTACCCTTCAAAATTTATCTCTATGTCATCATATCTTTTTAAAAAATTTTCATTAATTTCATAAAAATGATTCATATTTATTCTATCAATGGCAGAATTTTTTTTCTAAGATATTTAAATAATTCCTTCTAATATGTTTTAATATACTTAAATGCTCGCTATAAAACCCGTAAGTATCTTCTTTTTCTATTGAATCAATATCAAATATTTTCACTTGCTAACTCTAAAAAAAATCTATATATGTAATCACTTTGTTTAATAAATTGAGAAAAATTTGATGATATACCAAGATTAGTTAAATCAATAGATTTTACTGATTCATTTAAATATAAAAATCGTTCTTCTTCATCTATAAGCTTTTTCTCTTTAAAAAAAAGAACTCTTTTAAATAACTCATCTATTGTGATTATTGAAGGAAGAAGAGTATTAAATTCTTTTTGTGAATTTACATACTCTCTTATTGATCTAGAAGTTGGGAAAACTAGTAATTCAGACCTAGATTGCATTTGATTTTATATATAAATATCCTACATCATTTCCTATTTTAAATGTTGCAGTAATATTCCAATTACCTTTTAAAGGTAGCTTTGTATTCAACACATATGCATTATCGATCATTTTAAAATCTTTATTCTCAAAATCCATAGTATTATTATGATTTGTTGGTCTAGAGATTCTAAATGATACTATTGAATTCTTAATAAATTCTTGAGTTTTTTTATCTTTAATTTTTATAGATATACTGTTATTACCATTAATAAAAATATCTTTGTGATTTGACTTCTCTTCTAATACTCTTTGACTTAAAAAAAATATCATTAATTATTAAACCAAAACCACTTTCATTTATTTTAATATCAAAATTATATTTACTTAAAAAAATTTCATTTGATTTCACAACTTTGTTAAAATCTCTATCTAAATCATGATACGATTTTAAAAAAGCTTCATCTTCATGTACTGGCACTTGAGTCGCTGAATATATTGTCCAAACAATCATTCCAAAAGTAAATGAAAAAAATTCCAATAAAAAACAGTGGCCAATAATTTCTTTTCATCTTTTAATTTCCTATTTTTTTTCTTTTTAGAACTGCAAAAGTATAAAGTAATAAACCTACTACAATTAATGAGTACATAAATACTTTCCAAACTGTACCAGCAACTTTTCCTGAGTTACCTATACTACTTTCAAGTTTTATGTCTCTTGACTCAGCTATCGTATCTGCTATTGCTGCATATCCATTAAGAATAGATGCACTTGCTTTTGCAAAAGTTGAATTCTTGTCTTTTGAAGCGAGTAATGGTACAACATAATCATTTAATATTTCATTTTTATTAACTATTTCTTTTAATTTTGAAGATACAATTAAATTTACATGAGTATCTTCAACTGCCATTGTCAATACTACATATGGTTTATTTAAAGATTCTATAATTTGATTTTCATACTCTTTTATATATTTAATTTTATCTTTAATAGTTACATCATGAGCTAAACCTAAATTTTGTTTGGCATGAACATATATATTTACACCTAATTTAGTATAAGCTTCATTTCCTATTTGTTCAATTTTTTTTGAATGGCTCTCTTATCTATAAGTCCATCATCATTAAGAACAAAACTGCTTGCATTTAGATTTGTAAATAAAAAAAAGTAGCAGTGAAAACACTGCTACTTTTAAATAATTAAAACTAATCATTAACCGACAAATACTCTCGTTGAATCAAAGAAAGATAAATATACAGTTAATACAGCAGAAACTAATAATAAAAGTCCAATAATCTTATCCATATCTTATCCTTATTTCTTTTCAACTAATTCGTAATGCTTATTATTATCAGAACTAATAAACTTAATAGCATTTAAATCTTGATTAATTTTATAAAAATTTTGTGCTTCATTTTGTTGCACAATAATCGAATTAAAAACTAAAACTGCAAGTATAGTTAATAGTAAAACTGTAGCAATTAACATACCTGTAATCCCATGAAGAAGAGAAAATATTCCTCTTTCATTCTCATTCATTTGTGAATTTCCAGCCATTTTACTCTCCTATACTTCTAATATAAGCAGCAAGTGCTTTTTCTTGAGTAGCATTTAATCTACCTTTGAAATTTGGCATAATACCGATGTTAGCTTTTTTTTACCATCAGTTAATACTGCTGTAATTACAGCATCATCGTATTCTGCTATGTTTGGACCAACAAATGCAATACCTTTACCATCAGCTCCATGACATCCAGCACATACTGCATATGAAGCTGGTTGTTCACCTTTGAATCCACCTGCTACATATGAAGAAACAGCTTCAATATCTGCATCTTCTGTTAACATCATAGGAGGCATACCACCTGGGTATGAAGTAGTAAAGTTATTTGATCCATTTCTAATAACATGGTCTACTGAAGATTTTAAGATTCTTTTTGTTAAATCTTGTGCTTTACCTTCAATACCTTCACCATCAACACCGTGACAAGGTGAACATTGAACTAAGAATGTTGATTCACCCATAGCAACTAATGTTTCATTACTTGGGTTTTCCCATTTTGAAGCAAATTTTGCATTATATTCTAATGTTTCTTCATTCCATTGACCAACTTGCGAGAATCCACCAGTTGGGTAACCAATAGCCATATACCATAATCCCCCCCATACAAGAACTCCAATAAATGCTAATCCCCCCCAACCTGAAGGAATAGCATTTTTATATTCTCCAATACCATCCCATCTCTCTTCAGCTAATTCACCACTAGCTGTATCATTTTTCATTTGATTAATATACTTAAGTGCAACAAATACTGTAATAACAATAATTGCTAATGCCCCCCCAAGCATTGTTAAACTATTAATATAATCGTCTGTATCAAAAGCATCACCTGCTACAAAGTAAGTTCCTGCCATTAAAGCGACGATAAGAATAATTCCACCTATTACCATAGATTTCATACTATTTCTCCTTCTCTTTATTTTCTGTTTCTTCTTTTCTATTTTCGAGAGGATCTGACTCTATTGTATCGTCATGCACAAGATTTGAATATTTTTCAAAATCTCGTTCACCTTTTTTGTCTCTTTTGTATATAGAATATGCATAAGAATAAAATACAATAAATACAGCCAAGATTAGGAAAAATTTCGCATAACCTTGGATTGTTAATAAAGTCTCATGATCCATGTTAATCTCTTATTTTAAAGAATTTAAATATGCAATTAATGCAACTATTTCAGGAACTTGACCGTTTGCAACGGCATCTTTTACAGCTTGATTTTTCATGTCAGCTGCAATTGCTTTTGCATCAGCTTTAGCTTTTGCAATAGCAGATTCATATTCACCTAATTCAACATCAATTTTCCCATCACCATCTAAATCTACATCATATGGAGTATTAAATACAGTTTTAACAGTATATGCTTCTGCATACGCTGTATCTAAATCAGCAATGTTAGTAAACTGATGTGGATAAGCTGGCATAACTGTACCAGGTACAACTGATGCTGGATCCATCATATGATTTTCATGCCAATCTGTTGTTCTATAGTTACCAACTCTCATTAAATCTGGACCTGTTCTTTTTGATCCCCCCCATAAAAATGGTCTATCATAAGCATATTCACCAGATAATGAATACATACCATATCTATCAGTTTCTGATTTAAATGGTCTAATTAACTGTGAATGACAAGCATTACAAGAATCTTTAATATAAACTTGTCTACCTGCTAATTCTAATACTGAATATGGTTTAGTACCAACAGTAGGTCTTGATTGTTTAGCAAAATCAGGAATTACTTCAATAATACCTGCAAATGCAACAAAAATAAATACTAATACCGCAAAGAAAAACGGTCTTTGTTCAAACCAATGAAACATAATTACCCTCCTTCTTAAGCAGCTACTGGTGTAGCATTTACTGGTTCTTTATCTAGTACTCTACCTGCAGTTGCAGTTTTATACATGTTATATGCAAACATAAAGAATCCAATTAGGTACATTAACCCACCAACAGCTCTAATAGTATAATATGGTTGTAATACAGTAACTGTATCAATAAATGAATAAACTAATGAACCATATTCGTCATAAGCTCTCCACATCATACCTTGTGTAATACCTGCAATCCACATTGACGTAAAGTATAATACAATACCAGTTGTTTGTAACCAGAATTGAGTATCCATTAACGACTTAGAATAAATTTCTCTTCCATACATTCTTGGTGCCATATGGAATAATGCAGCCATAATCATAAATACAACCCATCCTAATACACCATCATGTACGTGACCTGGAATCCAGTCTGTAAAGTGTGCAATAGCATTAACAGATTTAATCGCTTGAATAGGTCCTTCTATTGTTGATAACATATAGAATGTTGAAGCTAATACCATAAACTTAATTAATGTATTAGATTGTAATTGTTGCCACTCACCTTTCATAGTTAAAAGCATATTAATAGCAGATCCCCCCCATGATGGTAAAATTAATACAACTGACATTACAGAACCCATAGTTTGCATCCAATCAGGAACAGTTGAATAGATTAAGTGGTGTCCACCAGCCCATAAATAAACAAATAGTAATCCCCCCCAGAATGCTAAAATAGATAACTTATAAGAGTAAACATTTTGTCCAGACTCTTTTGGTAAGAAATAATAAATCATAGCAATAATTGGAACAGTAAATACAAAACCAACTGCGTTGTGTCCATACCACCATTGTACTAATGCATCATTTGTACCAGAATACATAGAAACAGAATGAATCCATGAACCATAACCAGATACTAATGCTGTTGGAACTTCCATGTTATTAAATAGGTATAACATTGCTACAGCAATAAAACACGCAATAAAATACCAAATAGAGATATATAAAGTTCTTTCTCTTCTAATTCCGATTAAACCGAAAACTGAGATACCCCCCCATAATACCCACCATACTACAACTAAAAGGTCAATTGGCCACTCTAATTCAGCATACTCTTTTGAAGTTGTAATACCCATGAATAGAGTTACAACTGCTAAAAGAATAGTAATGAAGTAAAGTAAAAAAAATGTAACTTTGCTACACCCATTAAAAATGGAGACTCTTTTAATGAAACCTTTAATACTCTCTGCGCGATATAATACCAACACGCAAAGATACCACTAAGAGTAAAACCAAAAGCCACACCATTTGTGTGTAAAGGTCTTAATCTACTGAACGTACCATATTCCCCCCCTGCTAAGTTATTTAACTCAGGAAACGCTAATTGAAACGCTAGTACAACACCAATTGTCATACCAATGATACCAAACAGAATTGTTGCAAATGTAAACGCTTTTGCAATTGAGTAATCATACTCGATTTGTGCACCGTTTTGCATCAATCTCCTCCTACTAATTTTTTTTACAAGTCACTTTTTTTTGTCACTTATCAACAAAATACTATCCAAAGGGCAATAAAATTTAGCTTAATACCTTAAGTTTTTTTTTTAAGGTTTATTTAATTATTAGAAAATTGTAACTTTCCTATATAAAAATTGTTTTATAAGAGTTTCTTATGCTATCTGTAGTTCTTTAAAGCTTGTTCAGTTTCACGCTTTAAACTCTTCTGTTTTAAGTCTTCTCTTTTATCGTGTAACTTTTTACCTCGACCTGTTGCAATTTGCATTTTTAGCATATTTTTTTGAGTTAAAATATAGTTTGATTGGAACTATAGTTATACCGTCTTTTGTTACTTTTGTAAAAAGCTTCTCAATCTCTTTTCTATGTAATAAAAGTTTTCTATCTCGTCTTTCATTAGGTCTATATGTCGTATGTGCAGTACTTAAATGTGTAATATGCATATTTAATACAAAAATTTCATTTTTGATTATTCGCACATGTGAATCTTTTAAATTTACTCTGCCTTCTCGTACAGCTTTTACTTCACTTCCTTCTAAAACAATTCCTGCTTCAAAAGTCTCAAGAATTTCATAGTCATGAAATGCTTTTTTTATTTTTAAAAACTAAATTTTTTTTTATTTCTTTTTTTTACTCATTTATTATCCTAAAAAAGAACTACCACTTCCACTAAAATACCAAGCATTTTTCTTATAATTATTTAGTTCTTTATATATGTCAAGTGCTGGTGCAAATAATTCATTTGCTTCAAAAATATCAAATTTTTTTTAATATTTCCTTAGATTTTAAAGTTAATAGTCTATTTCTTGTTTTATCATCAACTTCATTATAAAATTTTTCTCTAAATCTATTAAATATCTGCCCTGTATTACACTCAATTTTAGGTGTTACTACTTCAATATCTAAAATTTCTTCATCAAAATTTTCTACAATTTCACCAATTCCTGTAACATTTGCACTATCATATTCGTAAATAAAAAATGGTACATCAGCGCCAATTTCAACTGCTATTTTGCATAATTCATCTTTTGATAGACCTAAGTTACATACATCATTTACCATAATCATAAAAGTTGCAGCATTTGAACTTCCACCACCAAGACCTGCAAATTCAGGTATTTTTTTATCAACTTTTACAATATAATTTTTAAAATATTCTTCAACTTTTGGTTGAAATATTTTTTTAATTTTTTTATATGCTTTATATATTGTATTACTTTTTGTTTCACAACCAAAATTTCCTTCTAAAGTAAAATTATCACATACTCTTTTTTTCAAACTTTACAATATCATATAAGGAATGTACTCTAACAAATCGTGACACTAACTCGTGGTAATTATCACGTTTTCCTGCAATTTTTAAAAAAAATATTGACTTTTGCATAAGATTTCATTTGCATTCTAAGAGTACCTTGTTAAGTAAATATTTCACTTCACTATTTTCAATTTGGATTATACTAAAAAAAATCATCAAATTTTATTAGGTATTTTCCATCTTCTTTTTTTTCTCTAAGAAGTCAATTGAAATTTTTTTTACCATCATTTAGCCAATCTTTAGTTCCAGTATAAATATTTTCATCTAAATCAAGAAAATCTAAAGGGTTTAAATCTTTTTCATTTTCAAAAAAGAATTCTCCTTCATTTAATCTATTTAAAAAAGATAAAGTTCCTTCTGTGTTTAACTTTTTAAGAAGTATTTGAGCTAAAGATCGTATGTAAGAACCTTCACTTACTGTACTTTCAAAAGTTATAAAAGGATGGTTATAAGAAATCAATTTTGCATCATATATAGTCATTGAAGATTTCTTCATTTGAACATCCTTTCCATCTCTTGCTAAATCATATGCTCTTTTACCATCAATCTTTTTAGCAGAGAACTTAGGAGGATAATATTCATGTACTCCTATAAGATTTTTAATCTCTTCTAAAAGATTAATTTTATCAACTCTTTTTACATCTTTTATACTTTTTATATTTTCAATATCTAAAGACTCAGAAGTTGCTCCTAACCAAATTACTGCTTTATATGTTTTAGGAGTTTTTTTTAAAAACTGAAATAGTTTAGAGTATTGCCCAAAAGCAACTATCAAACAACCACAAGCAAAGGGGGGGTCTAGTGTTCCACTAAAACCAGCTTTTTTTTATTTCTATATTTTCTTTTTATTTGATTTAAATAGGAATTAGAGCTTCTAAATATAGGTTTATTTACAACAATTAACTTATTTAACTGTTTTTTTTATCATATAACTTCTTTTGCATTTACTAAATTACATCTTCTCCACAAAACTTGAAAGGATATCTCTTCTTTGTCCACCAAAATTGATTGTTAATTTATAATCTTTTCCAGCCTTACTTGCTTTTTGAACTCTACCCATTCCAAAAATTTTATGTTTTACTAAATCACCTTTTTTTTATAAGATGAGTGTTTTTCAATAGTCAAACTTCCTTTAATAAGTCCAGATTCACTTAAAAATCTACTTTTTAATAAAGTTGCTCTTTTCCCTTTATAAAATCTTGAATGTGCAAAAGAAAGAGTAAGATTATCCATAGCTCTAGTTATTGCTACATATCCAAGTCTTCTCTCTTCTTCTATATCAGAACCATCTCCAATTATAGGGAAAAAAACCTTCTTCAAGTCCAATTATAAATAAATGTTTATACTCTAAACCTTTTGAAGAATGTATACTCATCATTGAAACTGATTGTTCAGTAAGTTCACTTTGTTCTGATTCTAAAGCAATTTCATTTAAAAAAATCTTCTAAACTTAAATGTGGATGTTGCATGAAAAAAATCTCTGATATAACCATAAAACTCGTCAATATTTCCTTGTCTATCAAATCCATCAGGAACATTATCAAAAGATGATCTATAATCAAATGTATCCTCAAAGGCATCTAAAAACCTCATTTTTGATTCTTCTAATGTCTCCCTTAAATCCATTATTGAAGCCATAAATACTTTTAATGTTCGTGAGTTTTTCTTTCCAACTATGGTTGATAATTCATCAGCTGTATACTCTTCTAATATAGTAAATATAGATTTTTTTAATTCAATAGATTTTGCATCTAATTTATCAATAGTTGTTTTACCTATACCCCCCCGTTTTGGTTTATTTATAATTCTTTTTAAAGAGAAGTTATCTGTAGTATTTGTCAAAATCCTAAAGTAAGCAATTAAATCTTTAATTTCTGCTCTTTCATAGAACTTCATACCACCTAAAAGTCTATAGTTTATTCCTGCTCTATTAAAGCCCTCTTCAAGAGATCTTGATAAAGCATTTACTCTAAATAGTATTGCAATATCTCTAGCACTTACACCTTGAGATATTAATTTAGTGATATCATCTACAAGTTTACGTGTCTCTTCATTTTCATCATGAGACTCATAAACCTTTACATTGTCACCTTTACCTCTTGTTCCTACTAACTTCTTTCCTAATCTATCTCTATTGTGTTCTATTAATTGGTTTGCATGTTCTAAGATTGTATTTGTAGATCTATAATTCTCTTCAAGTTTTACAACGGTTGTATTTTCAAAATGTTCTGCAAAATTTAAAATATTTTTAATTGTTGCACCTCTCCACCCGTAAATAGATTGGTCATCATCACCAACTACGCATAGATTATTGTGTGTACAACAAAGTTTTCTAAGTAACTTATATTGTAATTCATTTGTATCTTGATACTCATCTACCATAACATATTGATATTTTTGACTAGTCTCTTTTGCTAAATCTTCATTTTTTTTCAAAATTAAGTATGGTAAAAGAAGTAAATCATCAAAGTCTACTAAATTGTTTTTTAAAAGATATGCCTCATATTTTTCATATACATCTGCTATTTGTTGGTAAAGTTTTAATTGAGCTGCTGCTTTTGCTTCAGTGGGAGTTAAAAGTGTATTTTTATATTTTGATATTTCACTAACTAAAAGTGCAGTTGTAATCTCTTTATTTATTGATTTTAAGATTCTTTTTTTATCATCATTATCAATTATAATAAAAGAGTTTTTTCTTCCAAGTTCACTCATATGAAATTTAAGGAAAAGTAATCCAAACTTATGAAAAGTACAAAGTATAGGAGGAGTATTAATCGTCGAAGAATCAATCATCGCATAAGCTCTTTCTCTCATCTCTGTTGCAGCTTTATTTGTAAAAGTTAGTGTCAATATTGAACTAGGATCAATTCCTATAGAGATTAAATAAGCTAATCTTGTTGTAATTGTCTTAGTTTTACCAGAACCAGCACCCGCAAGAATCAATAAAGACCCATCTATATGTTTTGCTGCAATTTGTTGCGATTCGTTTAACGAATTTAAGAATTTTTCCGACATTTTCTCTCCAATAAATATAAATTATATCATAATTTGTATAAATTAATTATTCTTCTTAATTTTTCTATTTATAAACAAATGTTATCATTCTCATTAGATTTTATAAAAGGTAACTATAATGTTAACAGATTTTGCAAAACTAGAGACTTTTCTTACTGTTGTAAGAGAAAAATCATTTTCAAAGGCTTCTGCTAAACTTGGTATTTCTCAGCCTGCTGTAACACAGCAAATGAAATTTATTGAAGATTATTTAGATGTACAAGTAGTAGATAGAAAGAAAAATGGTATTAGACTTACAAAAGAGGGTCAAATGCTTTATGCAATTGCGCAAAAAATTGAAAGATGCGTAAACAATGGAGAAAAAGAATTATTAAAAATAATGAATAAAGATGTAACATTTGTATTTGGTGCATCATTTATTATTGGTAACTACATTCTACCAAGATTTTTAAATAAATTAAAAGAAAATATCAATAACGATGTTTCAATTAATGTATCAGTTTCACATAAAGCTATTGAAGATTTATTAGATAAAAAAATCGATATGGCATTAGTTGAAAACTATATTCCTGATGATGATATCATTTATAGAGAATGGATGGATGACGAAATTGTAATTTTCTCTAATCAAGAACTTCCTGCAAAAGCAAAAGCTGCTGATTTATTATCATACAAATGGGTATGTAGAAATCCAGATTCACATACAAGATTAATTTTTAAAGAGTCATTAGAAAAAGCAAACTATCCAGATTGTGATACTTTTGATGTAACTTCTGAAGTAACAAGTGCAACAACTATTGTGCAAACTGTATTGCATTCAGATAAAAACGAGACACCAACTGTATCAATTGTATCTAGAAATGCTATTGAGTCATTATTAAAAGCTGGTGCTTTATATGAATCAAGAATTGGTAATCATAAAATGTCTAGAAAATTATATATTGCATATAGAAAAGATAGAAAACACGATGCATTTATTGAAAATGTAGTTGATTATCTATTAAAAGTTAAAGCTTAATACTAAGAGAATCCTCTTAGTATTCAAACCCTTCACTCACTTAATATTTTAAACCCTCTTTAATCAAAGCTTTTTTTAATTTTTTTTAATTTGTTGATGTTTATTTCTACACCAATCAGGTGATAATAAAGTTGAATCATCTATTCCAGCAGTAACTCTTTGTACAGATACATTTTCTGGTAAATTCTTAATTGATTTTACTACAGTATCAATATACAACTCTTCGCTAATAGGAGTGAAATTTCCTTTTTTTTGTAATCTTTTGTTAAAAGTGTATTTTTTTACTACATATAAAGGATGGAATTTTACAGAATCAATATTTAACTCAATAGTTTGCTTAAATGTTTCTAACATCATCTCTTGATCTTCTTCAGGTAAACCATAAATTAGATGTCCACAAACTTTTAGACCTCTATCTTTAGTCTTTTTAATCCAAGTTCTCATATTAGAAGCATCATCACCTCTATTAATAGCTTCTAATGTTTTGTCATAAAAAGACTGAATTCCATACTCAACCCAAATCTCTTTATCTTTTGATAACTCTTCTAAAAAATCTAAGATTTCATCAGTCATACAATCAGTTCTTGTACCAATTGAAAGTCCAATTACATTATCAAAAGATAAAGCTTTTGTATACAGTGCTTTTAAAGTTTCTAAGGGAGCATATGTATTTGTAAAAGATTGAAAATATACTATATATTTTTTTTGTTCCAAATTTATTCTCTAAAACTCTTCTTGTAGCATCAAATTGCATCTCTAATTGTTTTAATTGATTGTCTAAATATGGATTTTCTAAAGTTTTAGGATTTAATTTAAAAGTTGGTTTTTTCTCTTGTAAATTTGGAGAAAAAGAGTCATTTTCACAAAAAGTACAACCACCCTTTGCAACAGTACCATCAATATTTGGACAAGTAAATCCACTAATTGAAATTGGTACTTTATAAATAGTTTCACCAAATTTTTTTTCTGAAGTACCTACCTATTGTAAGTACTTCTTTCGTAGTATGTTTTTTCAATATCTTCTTATTTTGTAACGAAATAGTCACCGTCAAAACTCTCTAAGGCATAGTTTCTATCATTTCCAATTGAATTTCTTAAATCTTCAATTGATAGATATTCTAAAGAGTCAGCTTCAATATATTTGCAAACTTCTTCTTTAGTCATATTATTAGAGATTAATTCTTCTTTATTTGGTGTATCAATTCCATAATAACAAGGGAATTTAATCTCAGGACTAGCTACTCTAAAATGCACCTCTTTAGCGCCTGCATTTTTTTAGCATTCTTACAATTCTTTTTGAAGTTGTTCCTCTTACAATAGAATCATCAATAACAAGTAATGATTTACCTGCAATTAATGATCTCATAGGTGAAAGTTTCATTTTAACTTTCATACTTCTCATTTCTTGAGTAGGTTCGATAAATGTTCTTCCAACATAGTGATTTCTGATAATACCATATTTAAAAGGTACACCACTTTGCGCAGCATAACCAAGTGCAGCTGGAACTCCACTATCTGGTACAGGAACTACCATATCATATTTTCTTGTATCACTTTCATCATTTTTAGCTAATGTTTTTCCCATATTCTCTCTTGTAGAATATACATTTTTACCATCAATAACTGAATCAGGTCTTGCAAAATATACATATTCAAAAGCACAAGGTCTATATTCAGGTTCAAATAATTGAATTGATTCTGGTTCTTCATGATCTTCAGAAAAAATTAACATCTCTCCAGGATTTACATCTCTAATAAATTCAGCATCAACTAAATCAAAAGCACAAGTCTCACTTGCAATAATGTATCCACCTGATTTTATTTTACCAAGGGATAATGGTCTAATACCATATCTATCTCTTATTACAAACTGTTTATTTCTTGATTGAACAATAAAACAGTATGCACCAATAGTTTTTTCTAAAGCTTCTACTATTCTATCTCTTAATCTATCTTTTGAATTTTTAGCAATTAAATGAATTAGGTTTTCAGTATCCATTCCTGTTTGGAAAATCGCACCATTGTCAATTAAGTCTTCTCTTACTTGTTTTTTTATTAATTAAATTTCCATTATGTACAATAGAGATTTCGCCAAGTTTGTACTTAGCAAATACTGGTTGTGCATCTAAAATAGAATCTCCACCTGCAGTAGAATATCTATTGTGACCAATAGCCATATTCCCTTTTAGATATTTTAAAGCTTCATCTGTAAATACTTCAGAAACTAATCCTCTATCTTTTTTTGTATAAATTTTCCCTTCACATGATGAAGAGATTCCAGTTGCTTCTTGTCCTCTGTGTTGCATTGAAAATAGAGCTAAAGATGCTAGTCTTGCTGCATTTTCATTACCATAAATACCTACTATTGCACACATTTATTTAATCCCTTTAGAAAAATAGAAAGTGAACTTTAGTGCTGAAAATATCTTTCTATTCTTCATATTTAAAATTTTTATATTATAGACCTAAACAGTCATTGATTGAGTATAAACCAGCTTCTTGGTTTACTAACCATTTAGCAGCTTTTATTGCACCTCTAGAAAAAGTATTTCTAGCAGTTGCAGTATGATGTAATTCAATAAACTCACCATCGTTATATAGACCAACAGTATGTCGTCCTACAATATCTCCACCTCTTAAAGACATAACACCAATTTCATCTTTAGTTCTAGCACCAATTTCACCATCACGTCCTGAAATTCTAACTGCATCTAAATCTAAATCTCTAGCTTTTGCTGCATGTTCTGCTAATGTTAAAGCCGTACCAGATGGTGAATCAACTTTATATCTATGATGTTGTTCAACAATCTCGCAATCAAAATCTTTTAATGCTCTTGAAGCTAAAGTAACAAGCTTATTTAAAACAGCAACACCTAAACTCATATTAGTTGCATAAAGTACAGGTACTTTTTTTGAAGCTTCTAAAAGTAAGTTTTGTTGATGTTTATTAAATCCTGTTGTTGCAATAACAAGCGGTTTATTTCCACCATTTTCAACAATTTGTGTAAGTAATGCTTCAGTTGCGACTGGAGCACTAAAATCAATAATTACATCTGCTGATTCTAAAAGAGTTTTCATATCATTTGTAATAACTGTTCCCTCTGGTACAGGCTTTTTTAAATCATCAAAAACATGACAAGCTGAAAGCTTCGCTTCATTATCTGTTTCTAAATCATCAATTAAAAGTGAACCTACTCTTCCTGTACTACCTACTACACCTACATTTATCATCTATTTTCTTCCTTAAATTTATACATGGACAAAATGTCCATTTTTACCCTATATACTCAATAATATCAACTGCTGCAGTTGCACCATCTGCTGCTGCACACACAACTTGCTTAGCTGCATCAATTCTTACATCACCTGCGGCATATAATCCTGGAACATTTGTTCTCATTTTAAGATCTACTATAACTTCACCTTGCTCATTTGTATCACAAAGGAAACTTCCATCTTCTTGTTTTAATGGCTCATTTAATACATCTCGTCCAACAAATACAAATACACCTGGAACTGGTAAATCTCTAATTGAATCATCAATTTTAGATTTTACTTTAAGTCCAGTAACACCCATATTGTCTCCATATACTTCTTCAACAGTTACATTTGTAACTTCTTCAATATTCTCACAAGCTTTCATATGTTCAATTGTTGAAGGTGCTGCTCTATATGTATCTCTTCTATGTACTAAATATACTTTTGAACAAAGTTTTGATAAATATACTGCCTCTTCTAAAGCTGAATCACCACCACCAATAAGTGCTACTTCTTTTCCTTTGTAAAAGAAACCATCACAAGTTGCACAAGTAGAAATTCCTCTTCCAAAGAACTCTTTTTCACCTTTAAATCCTGCACTTCTTGGAACTGAACCAGTTGCAAGTAAAACTGATTTTGCTTCTTGTTTAACGCCATCCGCAGTCTCAATAGTAAAAATATCACCATCTTTAGTTACATTCATAACTTGATTCATTTCATGCTTTAAACCAAATTTTTGGCATTGCTCAGGCCAGTTTTGCATTAATTCCATACCAGACATAATGCTTCCTTGACCAGGATAGTTTTCAATTTCTGATGAACCTGTAATTTGTCCTCCAGGCATTCCCATCTCAAACATAGTTACGTTCTTTAAACCACCTCTTGTTGCATATAAACCTGCTGTAAGTCCAGCTGGTCCACCACCAATAATTGCTAAATCTAACATATGTAATCCTTTTTGTGTTTATACCAAATAAAAAAATAATCCATTTATGCTCTCATTTAGTATAAAGGCATAATAATACTCAAATTTTATTAAGTATTAGGTTAATTAATACTTATTTTATGGATAATATTTTTCTTTTAGTATTTTTTTTCGTATTAAACTATAGTTTTTCTGAATACTTTCTTTATTGAATAACTATTCATATTTTTTTAACTATATTTAAGTTATTATACAAGTTTTGATATAAAGGATTAATATGGAAGTATTAGATAATCTTATTTCTACTGCCTCAGGATTTGTATGGGGGGGTGTGCCTATGTTAGTACTACTTGTAGGTACTGGATTATATTTAACAATTAGATTAAAAGGTATGCAATTTTGGGCTTTAGGTCATGCTATAAAATTAATTTTTTTCTAAAGAAGAGAATGCAAAAGGTGATATTACACATTTTCAAGCACTTATGACTGCACTTGCAGCAACTGTTGGTATAGGTAATATAGTTGGAGTAGCAACTGCAATTACCTTCGGCGGGCCAGGTGCTGTATTTTGGATGTGGGTTACTGGGCTTGTGGGAATGGCAACAAAATATTCAGAAGCCATCTTAGCAGTAAAATATAGAGAAAAAGGTAAAAATGGTTATAAAGGTGGTCCTATGTACTACCTTGCAAAAGGAGCAAATATGCCAAAACTTGGTTTTGCATTTGCTCTTTTTACAGTTTTAGCCTCTTTTGGTATAGGGAATATGACTCAATCAAATGCAGTAGCAAATGCAATGAGTTCACAATTTTCAACTCCTACTTGGGTAACTGGAATAATTCTTTTAACAATTACCTCTTTTGTAATTTTAGGAGGAATTAAATCAATTGGTAAAACAACTCAATATCTTATTCCTTTTATGATTGCTGTTTATTTAATAACTTCATTTGCAATTATTCTTACAAACTTCGATAAAGTAGATGATGCACTTGGACTTATCTTTTATCATGCTTTTAATCCAATCGCAGCAGGTGGTGGATTTGCTGGAGCTGCTGTTGCGGCTGCAATCAGGTATGGTATTGCCAGAGGAGTATTTTCAAATGAATCAGGTCTTGGTTCTGCTCCAATAGCTGCTGCTGCTGCAAAAACAAATGACCCAGTTAAACAAGCACTTGTATCTATGACACAAACTTTTATTGATACACTTGTTGTATGTACAATGACTGCTGTTATTATTCTTATGGCACCAATTTGGACAACAGGAGGAAGTGCAGGAGAACTAACACTAAAAAGTTTTGAATTCTTCTTAGGAGATTTTGGAGCAATTGTAGTTGTATTTGCAACTGTTCTTTTTGGATACTCTACAATCCTTGGTTGGTCATATTATGGAGAAAGAGCATTTGAATATATCTTTGGCGATAAATCAATTAAAATCTATAGAGTTGTATTTGTAAGTTTTATCTTAGTTGGTGCTATGATGGAACTAAAACTTGTATGGAACTTCTCTGACCTTGCAAATGGACTAATGGCTATTCCAAACTTAATAGCCCTACTGTTATTATCTAAAATAATTACAGAAGAAACTAATAGATATTTTAAACAAAAATAAAGAGAATTAACTTCTCTTTATTTTTCTACATCCTTTTTATTTCCAATATTTTCTTCAAATATCACTTTTAGGTCATTTTCAAAATATAAAATTCCTCCATTAAATTTAATCATGGAGGAAAACATGGAAAGAATAATAGAAGCCTATACAGGGTTAACAAAGGAAGGGAAGAAAAGTCGTACTCCAGCTAAATACGATAAACTTCTCACAGCTACTGGTGTTATATTAGCTCTATTTATGATGGGACATATGTTCTTTGTTTCTACAATTTTACTTGGCAAAGATGTAATGTATAAAGTTACAAAACTATTTGAACTTGATTTTATATTTGAAGGTGGATTACCAATTATAGTAAGTGTTTTTGTTGCTATAATCTCTTTTATATTTATAATTCACGCACTTTTAGGTATTAGAAAATTCCCTACTTCTTATAAAACATATATAAAAGTAAAAGAACATGCAAAGATGATGAATCATAAAGATACATCAATGTGGATGTTTCAATGGATTAGTGGACTTATAATGATGTTCGCAGCATCTATTCATCTATATATTATGTTTACACAACCACAAAATATAGGTCCATTTGCTAGTGCAGATAGAGTCTTTAGTGAGCATATGTGGCTTTTATATGCAGTTTTACTAATTTGTGTTGAAATTCATGGCTCAGTTGGACTTTATAGAGCTGCAATGAAATGGGGGGGTTGGTTTGATGGAACTAATCCAAAAGAGACAAGAAAAAGATTATATAACATAAAAAAAAGGATTAAGTGCATTTTTTCTTGCACTTGGATTTATCACCCTTCTAGCTTATGTAAAAATAGGCATGGAACATAGTTCAGAAGTAGGAATCAAATATACTCCTACAAATAACTCATCAATTGAAATATCAAATAAATAAAGGTTAAATTATGAAAATTAAATATTGTGATGCATTAGTAATTGGGGGGGGTGGTTTAGCCGGTCTACGTTCTGCAGTAGCTGCAGCACAAAAAGGACTTAGTACTACTGTATTAAGTTTAGTACCAGTAAAGAGATCTCACAGTGCTGCAGCTCAAGGTGGAATGCAAGCATCTTTAGGAAATGCAAAAATGAGTGAAGGTGACAACGAAGATGTACATTTTTCGGATACTGTAAAAGGTTCAGATTGGGGGGGTTGTGATCAAAAAGTTGCCCGTATGTTTGTAACAACTGCACCTAAAGCAATTAGAGAACTTGCAGCGTGGGGGGGAGTTCCTTGGACTAGAATTAAAAAAGGAAATCATGAAGCTGTTATAAATACAAAAAGAACAACAATTTTTGAAGATGATAATAAACATGGACTTATTAATTCAAGGGATTTTGGGGGGGGAACTAAAAAATGGAGAACCTGTTATACAGCAGATGCAACTGGGCATACTATGCTTTTTGCAGTTGCAAATGAAGCACTTAAATTAAATGTAAATATTGAAGATAGAAAAGAGGCTATTGGACTTATTCATAGTGAAGGACGATGTTATGGAGCAATTGTTAGAGACCTCATCACTGGTGAAATAATTGCTTATGTTGCAAAAGGAACACTTATTGCAACAGGTGGATATGGTCGAATTTATGAAATCACTACAAATGCAGTAATCTGTGAAGGTATTGGTACTGCTATTGCACTTGAAACAGGAATTGCAAAGCTAGGAAACATGGAAGCAGTTCAATTTCACCCTACACCACTTTTTCCATCAGGAATTTTACTAACTGAAGGATGTAGAGGAGATGGTGGAGTTTTAAGAGATAAAAATGGTCATAGATTTATGCCAGATTATGAACCTGAGAAAAAAAAGATCTTGCTTCAAGAGATGTTGTATCTAGAAGAATGATGGAACATATGAGAAAAGGTTTAGGTGTTGAATCTCCATATGGAACTCATCTTTGGCTAGATATTTCTATTCTTGGACGTGAGCATATTGAAAGAAACTTAAGAGATGTTCAAGAAATTTGTGAGTACTTTGCTGGAATTGATCCAGCAGATGAAGGGCAAAAAGGTTGGGCTCCAGTTCATCCTATGCAACATTATTCAATGGGTGGGATTAGAACAAAACCAACTGGTGAATCTCAAACTCTAAAAGGTTTATTTAGTGCAGGAGAAGCTGCTTGCTGGGATATGCATGGATTTAACAGACTTGGAGGAAATTCAGTTTCTGAAACTGTAGTAGCAGGTATGATTGTTGGTAATTACTTTGCAGACTTCTGTAGAGATAATCAAATTGACATTAAAACTTCTGTTATTGAAAAATTTGTTCAACAAAAAGAATCTTATATAAATGAACTTATTTCAAGAAAAGGGACCCAAGATGTATTTAAAATAAAAAACAAAATGAAAAAAATTATGCAAGAACATGTTGGGATTTTTAGAGATGGGGGGGAAGGATTAGAAAAAGCAGTAAAAGAGCTTGAAGAACTTTTAATCCAATCAAAGAACATTGCAATAAAAGATAAACAATTATACGCAAATCCTGAATTAGAAGAAGCATATAGAGTTCCAATGATGTTAAAAGTTGCTCTTTGTGTTGCAAAGGGTGCATTAGATAGAACAGAATCTAGAGGTGCTCATACAAGAGAAGACTATCCAAAAGAGATGATGAGAACTGGTTAAAAAGAACTCTTACTTCATGGAAGGAAGGAGATACCATGCCAACGGTTGAATATGAAGCACTTGATATTATGACAATGGAAATACCTCCTGGGTTTAGGGGGGGTTATGGGGGGGCAAAAGGTAACCTGATTGAAAACCCATTAAGTATTATAAGACAAAATGATGTAGATGAAATGACTGAAAAAATGCAATTAGAAGGTAAAGATAGACATCAAATCCAAGATGCACTTATGCCATTTCCTCTACAAGATGAATATAAAAGAAAAAAAATAAAAGATTAGGAGATAAATAATGGCACGAGAACTAACTATAAAAATTCTTAGATACAATCCTCAAGGAAAAGATTTAAGACCTTATTTTCAAGATTATAAAATTGAAGAAACTGATAGTATGACAATTTATTTAGCTCTTACTCATATTAGAGAAACTATGGATGCAGGACTTGCTTTTGACTTTGTCTGTCGAGCAGGTATTTGTGGATCTTGTGCCATGATGATTAATGGACGTCCTAAGCTTGCATGTAGAACACTTACAAAAGACTTACCTGAAGAGATAATTATGCTTCCTCTTCCAACATTTAAACTTATTAAAGACTTATCTATTAATACAGGTGAATGGATGGATGGAATGTCAAAAAGAGTTGAATCATGGATTCATACTTCAAAACAAACAGATATTGCAGATATTGAAGAGCCTATTGAACCAGAAGTTGCAGATGCGGTTTTTGAACTAGATCGTTGTATTGAGTGTGGCTGTTGTGTTGCTGGATGTGGAACAAAACTTATAAAAGAAGATTTTGTAGGTGCAGTAGGATTAAATAGAATTGCAAGATTCGAGTGTGACCCACATGATGAAAGAACCCATGAAGATTATTATGAACTTGTAGGTGATGATAATGGTATTTTTGGCTGTATGACACTTTTAGGATGTGAAGATACTTGTCCAAAACACTTACCACTTCAAAATAAAATTGCATATATGAGAAGAAAACTAGCTTCTATATCAAATTAATAAAGGAGGTTTATAAAACATTTATATATTCCAAAAAAATTAAATCACTAAAAAAAAGCCTTAAGATTCTCCTTTTTCTTAAGGCTTTTTTTTATTTTATGAATACTTATTCACTTTTTTTTAGCCCAAAAAGAGCTTTTTTTTATAAAAACATCACTTTTAGTTCATTTTAGAGGATTACAATTTCAATATATAAAAAAGAAGATTAATTTATTTAACTTAGTTTTTTTTAAAGATTAAAAGGATTTACCATGACACAAAGAATTGAACATGATCTAATAGGTGATAGAGAGATTCCAAGTAATGTTTATTATGGAGTACAAAGTTTAAGAGCAAAAGAAAATTTGGAATTACAGGAATTACACTATCTCAATTCCCAACATTTATAGCATCCTTATCAAAGGTGAAAAAAAGCTGTTGCTTTAGCAAACTATGAATTAGGATTGTTAAAAGAAAAGAAAAAAAATGCAATTTGTGAAGCATGCGATGAAATTATTGCAGGAAACTTTCATGATCAATTTATAGTTGATATGATTCAAGGTGGAGCTGGAACTTCAATAAATATGAATACAAATGAAGTTATTGCAAATAGAGCATTAGAGATTCTTGGCCATAAAAAAAGGTGAATATAAATTTTTACATCCAAACAATGATGTAAATCTTTCACAATCAACAAATGATTCATATCCTACAGCATTTAGAATTGCTTTATATGAAAAAATTTATGAATTAATTGACTCTATGAAAGTATTAAGAAGAAGCTTTCTTATAAAGTCTGAAGAATTTAGAGATGTTATTAAAATGGGAAGAACACAACTTCAAGATGCTGTACCTATGACACTAGGACAAGAATTTCATACTTATGTAACTACAATTGATGAAGATATAAAAATATTAATGGATGCACAACAATTAGTTCGAGAAATGAATTTAGGAGCAACAGCAATTGGAACTGGTATTAATTCTCATCCTGAATATGCTTGTCTTGTTGAACAAAAACTTCAAGAAGTTACAGGTCGTCCTTTTGTAACTGCAAAAGATTTAATAGAAGCGACACAAGATACAGGTGCCTATGTACAAATATCAGGTGTATTAAAAAGAGTTGTAACAAAAATCTCAAAAATCTGTAATGATTTAAGACTATTAAGTTCAGGACCAAGAACAGGATTAAATGAAATAAACTTACCTGCTATTCAACCAGGATCTTCAATCATGCCAGGTAAAGTAAATCCTGTTATTCCAGAAGTTGTAAATCAAGTTGCTTTTCAAGTAATTGGAGCAGATGTAACAATTACAATGGCAAGTGAAGGTGGTCAATTACAACTAAATGTATTTGAGCCTGTTATGGCATTTAACTTATTTAATTCAATTAATATGATGAAAAATGCTTTTGAAACTTTAGCTACAAAATGTATAGATGGAATCACAGCAAATAAAGAACATTGTCACGACCTCGTTATAAATAGTATTGGTTTAGTAACTGCATTAAATCCAACAATTGGATATGAAAATTCTACTGCTGTTGCAAAAGAAGCATTAGATACAAAAAGATCTGTATATGACATTGTTTTAGAAAAAAAATTATTAACAAAAGAAGAACTTGATGAATTAATTCGTCCAGAGAATATGATTCAACCAAGAATGGTTTGTAAATAAAAATTAATAAAATTAAAAGGAGAAATTATGTTAGGTTTAGAGATTTTAGTTGTATTGGGTGCTATATTTATAGGTGCTAGATTTGGTGGTATTGGAATTGGATATGCCGGTGGTTTAGGAGTTTTAATTCTTACTTTATTCTTTGGATTAGAACCAGGAAGTATTCCCATTGATGTTATTCTAATCATTATGTCAGTAATTGCAGCAATTGCAGCAATGCAAGTAGCTGGTGGATTGGATTACATGGTAAAAGTTGCGGAAAATATATTAAGGAAAAATCCAAAACAGATTACATATTTAGCTCCTACTGTCACATATTTTATGACAATATTAGCAGGTACAGGTCACACAGCTTACTCTACACTTCCAGTTATTGCAGAAGTTGCAAAAGAGCAAGGAATCAGACCTTCAAGACCTCTAGGAGTTGCAGTTGTTGGTTCACAAATTGCTATTACTGCTTCACCTATTTCTGCAGCACTTGTATTCTTAAGTGGTATTTTAGAACCTCTAGGTGTTGGATATATTGAAATTCTAGCTGTTTGTATTCCTACAACTTATGCAGCTGTTATGATTACAGCCTTTATTAGTAACTTTTTAGGAAAAGACTTAGTAGATGATAAAGTTTACCAAGAAAGATTAGAAAAAGGTTTAGTAAAACTAAGAGGTGAAACTAAAATTGAAATCAAAAAAAAGGTGCAAAACTATCAGTTGCAATTTTTATTACAACTATCTTTGCAGTTGTAACTTATGCAACATTAATTAGTAAAAAAAAGTTGCTGTTATTGTAGATCCAAGTTTACCAAGAAATGCTGCTATTATGGTATTTATGTTAGCTTGCGCATCTCTTATAGTTTGGGCTTGTAAAGTTGATACTGGGAAAATTCTTAATGCTTCAACATTTAAATCAGGTATGAGTGCTTGTATTTGTGTTCTTGGTGTTGCTTGGTTAGGTACTACTTTTGTTGGTGCCCACATTGGTGAAATCAAAGAGTTCGCAAGTACATTATTAACTCAATACCCTTGGATGTTAGCTATCACTTTATTCTTTGCAAGTATGTTACTTTATTCTCAAGGGGGGGCTACAACAAAAGCTCTTATGCCAGCAGCACTAGCTTTAGGTGTTGACCCAGTTACTGCCGTTGCATCTTTTGCAGCTGTAAGTGCACTATTTGTATTACCTACTTATCCAACACTATTAGCAGCTGTTGAGATGGATGATACAGGTTCTACTAGAATTGGTAAATTTGTATTTAATCACCCATTTATGATTCCTGGTATTATTGCAATTACTTTAAGTGTAATCTTTGGATTTATGCTAGGAGGTATCATTTTATAAAAACTTATTTTTTATTAAACAATAAAGTTACCTTTGGAAGAAATAGTAAAAAAACTCTTTCTTCCATAAAGTATTACAAGATATGTATTTTAAGTATTAATAGAAAGGAAGTTTTACTTCCTTCTATTATACTTTTAGATAAAATATCTTATTTAAAATAAGGAAATAACATGAAATTTAAAGTTTTTTTTATTTTTAATAAGCCTTATTTTGTTATCAAATATCAACCTCTATGCAAATAATCAAAAAAATGTATTAATTATTAATTCATATCATAGAGGATTTCAATGGAGTGATGATGTTTTAAACGGAATAGAGTCAGTTTTATATGATACTAAAATCACCTCTACTGTTTTATATATGGATTCAAAAAGAATTGCATCACCTACATACTATAAAGAATTAAAAGATTTATACAAATTACAATTATCTAAAAGTAAATATGATTTAGTTGTTGCAATTGATAAATTTGCTTATGAGTTTACTTTACAAAACTATCAAGAACTTTTTACAGATGAACCTGTCTATTTTGTTGGTATAGAACAATTTTCACAAGATGAAGTTAAAAAATATAATCTTCAGAATAAAGTCTCTGGGCTATTAGAAAAAAGAGCAATAAGTGATATAGTAAAAATGATTAATAAACTAATGCCTAAACTAGAAAAGCTTTATATAATAAATGATAAAAGTGAAAATGGAGATGACTCAGATCCCTTTATTCAAAGTGCTATAAATGATTTAAAACATAAATTTCAAATTGAATATATTAGAAGTTCTACTTTAGATAAATTGAAAAAAAGGTTTGATACATATATTCCTAATGAAGCAGTATTTTTTATACGATTTTATAATGATGAGAATGGATACCTTTATAAAAATGGTGAAATTGCAGATATGATTAATGCAAGTAAAATACCTGTTTTTACTACGGATACTTTATTTATAGAGAAAGGTTCAACAGGAGGAAAGTTAGTTCCTATTAAAAAACTAGGAATAGAATCAGGAAAAGATATTTTAGGGATATTAGATAAATCACTTACAATTCCATTTATCAAAATTGCAGAAGATTTTGAATATAAATTTGATTATGAAAAAAAATTAAAGAATTTAAACTTAAACCTGACATCTTAAATATTGAGTATGATTATGTAAATACTCCAATGGGATTCTTAAATAAACATAGACAACTTGTAGATTTCGTTTTTTTAATATCTCCTTTTTTATTGTTTCTAATACTAGGACTTATTCATAATTTATACTTAAGAATAAAAAGTACAAAACTATTAAAACAAAGAATGCAATTTGATAAAGTTTTACTTGATTCTATAAAAGCTCCTATTGTTTGGCAAGATGAAAAAGGAAAAGTAGTTGATTCTAACTCTAAGTTCTGTGATTTTATGGATTTACCATGTCCTGAAGTTAAAGGTAAGACACTCAAAGACTATATAGAAAAAAAATAAGTCTTCTACTATAAGTAAAACTTTAGAACCTTTTATAAACAACGCCATAGAAGAGAATCAAATGATTATAAAAGATAAAGAGAATAAAGAATATACATATTTAATAAATCAAACAAATTACACTGAAAATATTTTTAAAACAAAAGGGACTGTTACTGTTTTTACTGATATTACAAAAGAGAAGCAAGCAATTAAAGAGAAAAGAAAACATCAAGAGTTTGTTATTCAGCAGTCAAAATTAGCAGAGATTGGAGAAGTTTTTTCATCTATTGCACATCAATGGAAATCGCCATTAGTTGAAATAGCAACAATTGCACAAGAAAAACTTTATGATGAAGAAGGTGAAGTAAAAGAAGAAGATGATAAATTTGTAAATGATATTATGTTTCAAGTTAAATATATGACAGAAACTATAAATAGTTTTCAAAAATTTATTATGCCTTCAACTCATAAAATTGTATTTGATATTAATGAATCTGTAGAAGAAATGTTAGAAATAATTCGTCATAATATGAAATATAACTATATAGATGTTCATGTGAATGTTAAACCTAATACAAACTTAATGATTTTAGGATATAAAAATGAATTAATGCAAACACTCTTAAATATTGTTAATAATGCAAAAGAGTCAATCATAAAAGAAAAGAGTAAAGACAAAATCTCTCAAGGTGTTATCAATATAAATATAAAAAATATTAATAATAAAGTTCAAATTGATATTTCAGATAATGGAGGAGGTATTCCTCAAAAATACATAAATCAGATATTTGAACCCTATTTTACAACTAAAAAAGATGGTCATGGTATAGGGTTATATATGGCAAAACTAATAATAGAAGATAAAATTGGAGGTACAATAAATGCCTCAAATACTAAAGATGGTGCTATATTTACAATTCAATTGGAGTTAAAAAAATGAAAGTTCTAGTCCTAGAAGATAATGATAGATTATGTAATCTAATTAAACAAGCCCTTACAAAAGCTGGTTATAAAGTAGATACAACAGCTGATGGTGCAGAAGCTTTAGAGTTGATTAGAAATGGTTATTCTTGTTTTATTTTAGATATAAATGTTCCAAATTTAGATGGTATATCTATTTTAGAATCAATAAGAATGTATCATAATGAGGTACCTGCAATCATAATTAGCTCCAACCATGATTTGGAAAAGATACAAAAATCTTATGAAGTTGGTTGTGATGATTATCTAAAAAAACCATTTTTCATGTATGAACTTATTCAAAAAGTACAAAAATTTTGTAAAGTAAAATCTAATCTTATAGATTTTGGTGAAGGATTTATCTTTGATTATAAAAAACATTTTTTTTAGTTAAAAATAATGAAGAGATTAAGTTAGCAAAAAAAAGAGATTTTATTTTTAGAATTACTTGCAAAAGATATTCATAGAGTATTTAGTTTTGATGAAATTGAGGATTATGTATGGGAAGGTGAAGAGACGACATTAATTAATGTTAGAGCATTAGTAAAAAGAATCAGAAAGAAAATTCCTGAAAAAGCAATAAAAATTGTAAAAGGTATTGGTTATTCTATTGATGCAGACCAAATTCCTGAACAAAAATAATTTAAGAGAGAGAAACTTTTTTTATTTAAAGAATATCCTATTCCTTTTACTATAATAATACTATCTAAAGGTAGTTTTTTTTCTTAATCTTTTATCATTGAACGAATATTAACAAGGGTTGTTTCTTCCCCCCCTTCCCATACATATTCTTCAAGTTCTTCATAACTTGCTACATGATGTAAATTTTTGGAAAACAATTCTAAAAAAAGTATCTCTTTTTTAGTAAGTTCAAATTCCATATCATTTTCAAATAACCTTTGATTTATAAAATCATACCTACAAGAATCACTAAACTTTAAAAACATTTTAGGAAGAATACAAAGTTTTTTTTACTTTCTGAACAAGTTCAAATATATAAAATGGTTTTTTTAAATAATCATCACAACCAACTTCATAAGATTTTTGTATCTTTTCCAAATCATGGTTGGAGCTAATTATTATTACAGGAATATTTGAGTGGTTTAATCTTATATATTCTAAAATAGATATACCATCTAAATTTGGAACATTTATATCTAAAATAAAACAAGAATACCCATTTTCTAAAGCATTTAATGCATCATCTCCATCATAAAAACAATCAACTTTATATGACTCTTGTTCTAATGCAGTTTTAATTACATTTGATAATCGTTTATTATCCTCTAAAACTAATATTTTCATTTTTCTAAGCCTAATTTGATAGTAAACATTGCTCCATTGACTCTATTTTCTGCAGAATTTTACCACCCATTTTATCTTCTATAATCATCTTACTCATATAAAGACCTATACCGTGTCCACTTTTTTTTGTAGTATAATATGGCTTAAATATTTTATGAATATTTTGGCTATCGATTCCTCCTGCATTATCTTCTATTGTTATAACTAACTTCTCCTCTTCATTAAAAACTTTTATATCAATTTTTCTATTTTTATAATCATTGTTTTTTAAAGCATCTTTTGCATTATTTATAATATTTAAAAATGATTGCATAAACTCATTTTTAAACCCAAGTATATCCAACTTAGTTCCTTCTTTTACATCCACACTAATTTTTATATTATTATATTTCATATTATGATTTACAATTTCAAGCATCGATTCTATCGTCTCTTCTATATTAAATTCAACTTTTTCATTTGAAGGCATAATGAACTTTTGAAAATCATTTATTGTATCAGTCATATAGTTTACTTGTTTCATAATATCACTAACAAAACTATCATCTTCTTTTATTTCTTTACAACTTTTTGTATAAAAAAAAGTTCTTGTGCAATTGCTGTTATTTCTACTAAAGGAGACTTCCACTGATGAGCTATTGAGGAGAAGACTTCTCCAATCTCTGCTAATTTACTTTGTTGAATAATAAACTGTCTATTTCTTTGTTTCTCAACTACTATTTCTCTCTCTTTTGTAACATCAGTAAAAATAGTTACAAATCCTTCTTGTCCACTTTTTTTATCTTTGAATTTCTCTTGTTTTACTAAATAAACCTTTTTTTTCATATCTTCGTCAAAATATTTAAACTCATAATTCTCTTTTTCATTCTCTTTATATTTTTGTAAAACTTTTATTATTTTTCTTACATTTTTATTATCACTAAAATCTTCTAGTTTTTTTCCATATAACTCTTTACAACTCAATTTTAACAAAGAACAAAATTTACTATTTGAATCAACAATTACATTTTTTTTCATTTTGCCAAAAAAAATTGGACTCTCAATTGCATTTAAAAGTACTTCATCAAAATCGATTCTTTGTCTTAAATCTTTTTCAACCTCTTTTCGCATATATATATTATGAATTAAACCAATAATCAAAAGTAAAAGAAAAGGAGATAAAGTAAAAACAACGCTTATAAAACCTTTGTGTTTGTCATAAAATGTCTGACTTCTATTTACAAGAGTATAATTCTTAACAAAACTACTAGGAAATATCAAAAACTCTTTTATTTTTTGTTCATCAAAAACATTAGTAAAATTTTTAAATATTTCTATACTATGTTTATCTTTACTTAAAACAGATAAAGCCATTTGTGAAGACTTAACTCCAAATTCATTTAAATCTACAATTTTACCACCTAAAGCACCTTTTTTTTATAAATATAGAATCAGTTATAAATACAGGAAGCTTTGATAGCTTTATAAATCTTGCAATCTCTTGATTTTTATTTAAATGTCCATCTCTATTTTTATAAAACCTGATAAAAAGAAGGCAGAATTTTCATCCTTTTTAGAAAATTTTTCTTTTAACTCATTTAAATTATCTGCTCTTAAATATATCAAATTATAGTTTTTTTTATGTTTCTTTATAGCATCTTGAATCAAAGGTTCAGTATGTTCAGCATTTAAACTTTTATCATTTATAATATATAAATTTTTTAATGTAGGAATTGCCTTTTCAATAAGTTTAATATTCCCTATTAAATCTCTTTTTTTTCTACTAAAGCTGAAACTTTTTCTAAGCCATTTTTTTTAAAGCATTTTCTTTAGAAAAGTTTTCTATTCCTACAGTTAAAACAGGTATATTTTTAAATATAGTATTATAGTTATTTAATACAAAATCATAAGCAAATCTATCTACTGTAATAATCAAGTCATTAGTTCTATTTTTAAGTTGAACTGAATATAAATCTCGCAAGTTATCAAAATAATCTTTACTTGTGATTCTTTTAGAATCCATATATAAAATATTTATATCTAAATTGGGATTTTTATAAAACTCTTTTTCCATAGAATTAACAATACTATCACTAAACTCATAACCTTTATGGTATGAATTTATTATTAGAATAGAACTATTTGATAATAAAAAAAATAGGGAGTATTAAAAATAAAAGTATCTTTTTCATAATAAATATTATAGTTAAGTTTATCTAAAAAAAATGGTGCCAAAAAAAATTTGACACCATTTTCTAATTATTATTAGATAAATTCTCAAAGAATTACAAATCCAAGCCCAACTAAAGCTGCTAAATAAATAGCACCAAATATTGCACCTAATTTCCACCAAGTAGCTTGAGAAATATATCCTGCTCCATACCAAATTGGCGATGGTCCAGTTGCATAAGGAGTTAAAATACCAATTAAACCTAATGAACCTACAAGTAACATTGCAAGTGGTTGCATCATACTTTCAGGAAGTAAATTTGCAGCTACTCCTAAAAATAATGGTAATAAAGCAACTGTGTGCGCTGTTACACTAGCAAAGAAATAGTGGAATAAGAAGAACAGTATTACTAGAACTATTGCTATTGTAACTGGATCCATTCCAACTAAACCACCAGAAATAAGACCTGCTGCCCATTTTAAAAATCCAACTTTTTTTTCAATCCTGCTGCCATTGCTACAAGTGTTGCGAACCAAATAAATACATTGAAAGCACCTTTATTTGTTATAACATCTTCCCATGTAATTACATTTGTAAGAACAAGTAAGCAAAGTACTGCTATCGCTGCTGTTGTACCATTTACTCCAATTTGTTTTCCAAAAATCCACATTACTAAAGCTAAGATACCAAAACATAACATTAATACCTCTTTTTTACTAATTGAACCCATTTTTTCTAACTCAGCTGCTGCCCATGCTGGAGCTTCAGGAGAAGTTTTTTTTGCTCAGGAGGATAAACAATATATGTTAAAAATGGTACTGCTAAAAATAGAGGTATCATAATAACAGCTAAAGTACTAAACCACGTTCCCCCCCACTCAATTACTATTCCTGCATTTTTTTTCTACTAAAGATACTGCTAAAAGGTTAGGTGCAAGAGCTGTTAAGAACATTGAACTTGTCACACAAGTTGCTGCAATTGCAACCCAAGATATATATGAACCTATTTTTCTTGGTTCATTTTCTGGAGTTGAGTTGAACATTTGTGGAATATTAATAGCGATTGGAAAAATCGTACCTGCACTTCTTGCTGTATTCGAAGGCATAAATGGAGATAAAATTCCATCTGCAAATGCTACAGCGTAACCAAGTCCAAGTGTCGTTTTACCAAGTTTTTTTTACAAGTAACAATGCTATACGTTTACCTAATCCTGATTTTTTTATAACCAAGTGCAAACATAAATGCTGCAAAGATCAACCAAATAACTCCATTTGAGAAACCACTTAAAGCCCAAGTTCTTGCTGCTTTAGCAGAATCTCCTACTAATCCAAACGTTGCAGAAAAAGCAACACCTGTTAAACCAATCAATGCTGGTGGAATTGGTTCTAAAATTAAACCTACAATTACTCCTAAAAACACTGCAAAGAAATAGTGTGCATTTACTGCTAATCCATCTGGTGTTGGTAGAAGCGCTACAACGATTGCAATTATAATTGGAATTGCCATTTTCATATTATTGCTCATAACATATCCTTTTCTTTTATTTCATTTTTCTTATAGTGAAATGATAAAAAAATCAATGTGGCTTTAGTGTGGCATTTTTAAATAAGTGTTTTTTTTACATAAAAAAAGGGATGAGCTTAAAGCTTCATCCCTTACTTAAACTAAATTTGTTATTAAATTAGATTAATGAGTTAATTTTATCAGCGAATGCTTGCTTAGAAGAAGCACCTACCATTTGATCAACAATTTCACCATCTTTCATAAAGATAATTGTTGGAATAGATCTGATTCCATATTTAACAGCTAAGTCTTGTTGCTCATCTGTATTTACTTTACAAATATTAGCTTTCCCTTCAAACTCTTCAGCTAATTCTTCAATTACTGGAGCAATCATTCTACAAGGTCCGCACCAAGGAGCCCAGAAATCAACTAGTGATACACCATTGCTTGTTACTTCTTCAAAGTTCTCTGGAGTTAAATCTGTATATTTACCCATTCTTCTTCCTTTTTATAAATGTAATATCCCAAAATTATACTAATATTAACTTTAAATAAACTTGTTATAAAAGTTCTATACTAATCTTTGATAAATAAAGTTTTAGTTAAAATATTAACTTTAAATTTAAAATGGATAGATTTTATGGATATTAGAAAAGAGTATTTAGAGTTTTTTAAGAACAAAGGACATGAAGTTATCTCTTCAATGCCTCTTGTTCCAGATGATCCAAGCCTGATGTTTGTTAATGCGGGTATGGTTCAGTTCAAGGATATTTTCACAGGTGCAGTACCAAAACCTGCAAATCCAACAGCTACATCATGTCAGTTATGTATTAGAGCTGGTGGTAAACATAATGACCTTGAAAATGTTGGTTATACTGCACGTCATCATACACTTTTTGAAATGTTAGGGAACTTCTCTTTTGGGGGGGATTATTTCAAAAAAGATGCTATTGCTTATGCATGGGAATTTATTACTGTAAATCTTGCATTACCTGTTGATAAATTATGGGTTACTATCCATGAAACAGATGATGAAGCTTATGAACTATGGCAAGCTCATATCTCTAAAGATAGAATCAAAAGATTTGGTGATAAAGACAACTTCTGGTCTATGGGTGACACAGGTCCATGTGGTCCATGTTCTGAGATTTTCTATGATCAAGGAGAAGAAAACTTTAATAGTGAAGAAGACTATTTAGGTGGAGATGGTGATAGATTTTTAGAGATTTGGAATCTTGTATTTATGCAATATGAACAAAGTGCCGATGGAACAAGAACTTCACTTCCAAAACCTTCTATTGATACAGGAATGGGACTTGAAAGAGTTATTGCTATTAAAGAGGGTGTTTTAAATAACTTTGATTCATCTAATTTCCAACCAATTATTAATAAACTAGAAACACTAAGCAGTAAAAAAGTTTCAGATGAAACAATTGGTTCTTATAGAGTAATTGCCGATCATTTAAGAGCTAATTCATTTATGTTAGCACAGGGTATTTTATTTGGAAATGAAGGAAGACCTTATGTAAATAGAAGAATCATGAGAAGAGCTGTTAGACATGGGTATCTACTTGGATTTAGAAAACCATTTATGGCTAAGCTTTATGATACTTTATGTGATATTATGGGAACTCACTATACTGAACTAGTAGAACAAAAAGAGTATGTAAAAGAACAATTAACTTTAGAAGAAGCTAGATTCTTTAAAACAATTGATTCAGGGATGACTCTGTTTAATGAAGAACTTAAGAAGACTAAAGATGTTTTCTCTGGTGAAATAGCATTTAAACTTTATGACGAAAAAGGTTTCCCTTTAGACTTAACAGAAGATATGTTAAGAGACCAAAATATTAAAGTAGATACAGAAAAATTTGATTCTTTAATGAATGAACAAAAAGCAAAAGCAAAAGCAGCATGGAAAGGTAGTGGAGACTCTTCAACTGAAGGTGATTTCAAAATTCTACTTGAGAAATATGGTGTAAATGAATTTGTTGGATATAACAATATCACTTATACTAGTAAAATTATAGCCTTATTAGATGAGAACTTTAAAGAAGTTACTTCTTTAGAAAAAGGAACTACTGGTTGGGTTATGTTAGACAAAACTCCATTTTACGCAACATCAGGTGGACAAAATGGTGATATTGGTGCATTAGAAGATAATGAACATATTGCTATTATCTCTGAAACTGCAAAATTCCATGGACTTAACTTATCTAAAGTTAATGTTGAAAATTCAACAATCAATCAAGGTGAAGAAGTTGAAGCTGTAGTTGTAAACAGATATGAAATTGCAAAACATCACAGTGCAACGCATTTACTACAAAGCGCTTTAAAGATTGTACTTGGAGATACTGTAGCACAGGCTGGTTCTTTAAATGATGATAAAAGATTAAGATTTGACTTTACATATCCTAAAGCTATGAGTAAAGATGAGATTGAAGAAGTTGAAGATTTAGTAAATACTATGATTGTAAGAAATATTCAAGGTTCTGTTGAAGAATTACCTATTGATGAAGCAAAGAAAAAAGGTGCTATTGCTATGTTTGGTGAAAAATATGGTGATACCGTAAGAGTAGTAAAATTTGGAGATGTATCTGTTGAGTTTTGTGGTGGAACTCACGTAAGAAATACAAATGACATAGGTTCTTTTTATATAACTAAAGAATCAGGTGTTTCAGCTGGCGTAAGAAGAATAGAAGCTGTATGTGGAAACTCTGCAATCTCTTATGCAAAATCTTGTATTAAAAAAAATATGAAGATGTTCAAACTGAAGTTAAAAACAATAATGTATTAGTTGGTATAAAAAAAATTAAAAGACCAAATTAAAGAGCTCAAAAAAGAGCTTGAAGAGGCTCAAAATTCATCTTCTGCACCAGTTCAAGAAGAGATGATTGGTGATACAAAAGTTGTTGTTGATATTGTTAAAAATGGTGATATCAAAAAAACTTGTAGATGATTATAAAAATGGAAATGAAAAAGTGGCAATTTTACTTATTCAAGCAAAAGGTGAAAAAGTAATGTTAGTTGCAGGTTCAAAAAATACTGCTGTTAAAGCTGGTGATTGGATTAAAGCAGTAGCACCTATTGTTGGTGGTGGAGGTGGTGGAAGAGCTGACTTCGCACAAGCAGGTGGTAAAGATGTATCTAAAATTGAGGACGCTAAACAAGCTGCTTTAGAGTTTGTAAAAGGCTTTATAAAAGGAAATGGTTAATAGATGGAAACACTATTTAATAGTTTTTCTGGGATTATTATTTTTTTTACATGTAATCTCAGCCGTAATTTGGGTAGGTGGAATGATTGCAATTAGACTTGCTGTTCACTACTCAATGCAAGAAATTGATGATCCAAAAATAAAACTAGGAAGAACATTAGAGTCTCTTAGAAGATTTTTTTAATATGGTTATTCCTTCAATAATTATTCTTTTAGCAACAGCTATTATAATGATTATTGCACTTGGATTTAAAGGAACACCTTTATATAGTTTTGTAATAGCTAAAGAAGTTATTTGGACTATTATGACTATTGTATTTATTGTTATCTTTATAAAAAGAAAACAAGCCCAGAAAGCTTTCGATGAAGGCACACTTCCTCTTGCAAAAGAGAAACTTCTTCCAATAGCTAACTACTTAATACCTATTAATATTGTACTTGGGTTAATTGCAATTTATCTTGGTGTTACATTAAGAGGATTCTAATCCTCTTAATCACTTAAATAATACTCAACTGTAGATACTACTCTTACTGTTTTTATATATGTTGTATTTTTATCTCTATTAAATATTGAGAATTGTCCTTGTCTTGCTTTCTTAATTTTCCCAAGTTTACTATTCGAGTCTTTTGCAAATTTTAAAGCAACTTCTCTAGCTTTTTTTTGTTGATTCTTCTATCATTGAAGGTTTTACATCATTTAATCTTGTAAAGATATATTCTACCCGCGTATCATAATCATTTACTTTGAATATAATACCTTTTTTTTACTTAGTTCTGAAAGTTTTGAGATAACTGCTCTTACACTATCAACATTTTTTTTGAATATACATTTATAGTTCTATTTCCTAAAAATCTATATTTAACTGTTCTATTTGAATACTCATTTGCAAGTTTATCTACGATAGAAGGAGCTTGTAATGTAATTTCACTATCTTCTATTCCATTTTTTTTCAAAAAAATCTATAATGATATTTGAATTATTTTCAATCTTTTTATTTAAACTAAATAAATCAGTATCTGTAGTGACAAACTTAATAGGCCATAAAACGATATCTGCTTTAAACTCTTTTTGAGATAAACCTTTTACAGTTACTGTTCTTTCATATTGTTTATAAACATTTACAGACTCTACTAAAAAATAACCCAATGTTGATAAACCTAATAAAACAAAAATACCTAAAGTAAGCATTGATTTACTTGTTAAATTTGACATATATATCCTTTTTTAATTATTAATAAAATTATAACAAAAATTATGTAATTATTGTGAAAGTCTTATTTTAAGGGATTTTAAGTTAGTATATTAAATATAGATTTCTTGTTGGGTGGGCAAATGAAATTAATAAAATATTTTTTTTCTTAATTACTCTATTTCTTTTAGTTTTTCAAGGCTGTAGCTTTAAAAATACATCAAGTTATTCAAGAAACAATGATGTTTCCTTTCCAAATAAATTAGATTATAATTACAAACTTTCTGAAAAAAAATCAATTATCAAGATTTATATTTTGCCTTAAATAAACAATACAAAGATTGGAAAGGGGGGGTAAGATATAAATATGGAGGCAATACAAAAAAAAGGTATAGATTGCTCAGCCTTTGTGCAAAGAACATTTAGAGATAGACTTAATATCAAAATTCCAAGAACAACGGCTTTACAATCAAATGTAGGAAAAGAAATATCTATTAATGAACTTGAAATGGGAGATCTCATTTTCTTTAAAACAGGTTTTAATACAAGACATGTAGGAATATATCTTGAAGGAGGAAAATTTCTTCATGCCTCTACAAAAAGAGGTGTTATAATTTCAAGATTAGATAATATATATTATTCGAAACATTTTTGGAAAATCAAAAGAATAATTTATTAGGAGAATATTTAAAATGACTAAATTTTTATTTTTTTATTTTTTTCAATAATTTTTTTTATTTACAAGTTGTAGTACAAGCACTACTTATCTACAAAATGATGATACAATAAAACTAAATGCAAAAAAAACATACAATAACTGATGACTCAAAATATACAAAACTTGCCCCCCCAAATTTAAATACTATAGAAAAAGAAGAATTTAATCTTAGACTACCAAAAACAATAAATATGAACCAAGCTTTTACAGACTTTTATAATGAATGGAAAAATGTAAAGTACCGTTTAGGAGGAAACTCTAAAAGAGGAATAGACTGTTCTGCTTTTACCCAAAGAGCTTTTAAAGAAAAATTTGATGTTAAGATTCCAAGAACAACCAGAACACAAGTAAAAATAGGAAAAAAAATAGAAAAATCTGAACTCGAGCTTGGTGATTTAGTTTTCTTTAAAACTGGAAAAAGAGATAGACATGTAGGTATTTATATGGGTAATGGTGATTTTCTTCATGCCTCAATTAAAGGCATAAAATTTACAAAACTTGATAAACCTTATTACAAAAAAGCATACTGGACATCAAGAAGAGTTATAGACTAAAAACCACCATACAAAGCAAGAACTATAGGGATATAAACAACAGAAACAAGTGTAGATAAAAGTACAGTAAAAGAAGCTTTTTCAGGTTTTGCTTTTAATAAAACAGCTAAAGTTACAGTATTCCCTGCTAAGGGTACAATTGAAAATAAAAACATAACTCTATAAATCTCTTCATTTAAAAAAAACCAATAAATGTTTTATCAACAAATATTATTGCTAAAACAACACCTGGCCAAAAAAATAAATTTAAAAAAAGTATGATATCTTGATATATTTTTATCAAAATCTTCATGCAGATTAAAACCTTTCATTCCCATACCAAGCATCATCATACCTAATATCCCAAAAATCCATTTTAGATTTTCAAAGTAAGGAACAACAAAATCAGGTGTTCTAAAACCTAGCATATTAAAACAAACTCCAGCTATAAAGGCATATAAAAGTGGTAGTTTTAAAACTTTTATAATAGATTGTCTTGCTGTAAAAGTTCCTTTTGCAGTTACATAAAAGCCTGTTGTATTCTCATACAATAAAGAAGCTAAAGTACCAAAAATAAATATATTTGCAGCACTTGGTTCTAATAAAATCATAGCTAAAGGAATCCCAAAGTAACCAGTATTTCCAGTACCACAGGTAAATGCTAAAGTATTTACACTAGCATCATTCCATTCATTTTTATATCTATTTAAAATATAAAAAGCTATCACACTTCCAAAAATAAAAATAAAAATCGGTAAAAAAAAGTAGTTGTATATTTATCTCTATAGATAAAACTGCAAAGAATATAACAAATGGTCCTAAAATATATATCAAAAGAAAAGCGATGTATTCTCTTTTTACTCTAAAATATTTTGCTAAGATATATCCTATAAAGATATTTGCATATAAAGGGGGGGCTACCTTTGCTAATATGGTAAAAAAATATATTCAATTATAATCCTAAATAGTTTGATAAAATAAACAAGATTATAACACAAACAAAGTACATCTTTATGGCATATAGTATATTTACTTTAAAAATCTCAATTGCTTTTAAATCATATCTTGCTTGCATAGTAAGATTTAAACCACTAAAAGGTGAAGTAGAAACAGCTGTTGACCAAGACATTAAAAAGGTCATTGCTAAAAGGGTATGATTTAACTCACCCATCCAGTTTCCTATAATAGCTATAGAGATAATTGGGTGAATCCCTATAAAAGATAAAAAGATTAAAACAAAAAGTAAAATTGAAGCTGTAAAGCCATTAAAAACATCGAAAGGGAATTCTATATTTAATCCTACTAATATTGAGCTAATACTAACGCCAAACATACCTGCAACTAAAAAAAAGAGCTAACTCATTTTTCATTTTTGGTAACTCTTCTGTTATATGATTATTTAACTTTTTAAATGATTTTTTTTATCCCTACTTTTACAGGTAAAATAAAAATTGTGAGTATAATTGAGAAAAATGAAATAAGAAGTATAACTTTAGTCTCAGGATAATAATGATTTGTAAATAAAACCATTAAAGCTAATATAAACGGTAAATACAAAGTTTCAAAATGAACTGGGTATCCTTTAAAACTATCTAAGTCATATTTATTAGTTACTTCATAATATGTAATAAAAAATGAAATAAATGCAAGAACAATCCCCCCCGTAGTTAAAATAGTTGAAGCTGATAAATCAGGGGGGGCATAAGTAATAGCTGCTGCAAAAGCTACAAAAAATGGAGACCAATAAGCATCGCTAGAAAAAGCTCTTGTCAATAACACAACCTGTAAATTTGTTAATTTTGCTTTTTTTTATACAACTTATCAGCAACTAATATCAATGAAGATAGATTTATTACTGAACCAAAAAGGTGAATTCCTAAATAAGTTTTTAAAAAGGATTGTTTACCTTGGGGGGGTAGTTTTTTTTCACCTTTTCGCTCTTAGGTGTTGCAATAAGTCTTAAAAAACCAACTCCAATTAAAAGAGTTAAAAGATATTGATTTACTAAAATTGCTCTACTAAAATCTATTTCAAAACTATTTAAAAAACTGTATAAGAAAAAAGATAAAGATAAAAATAAAAGTGTTAGCAATAGTTTTATATTTGATGTTGATTTAAATAAAAATAGTAAAGAAGCCCATGCAAAAACTCCTGCTAAAATAAATATTTTTTTCATTATAAAAATAGCTATAAATTGTAATTATAAAAGATATAAAAATAAGTGTACCTGAGAATTTATCGCTTTTTTTTCATTGATTGAAAACCTTAGTGTATTATCAAAATAAGAGTCGTAATAATACCATAAAGTTATAATAAAAATAAAAAAAGGTTCAAAATTAAATCTGAACCTTTTTAATCTAGATTTTAAAAGAATTAGAATTTATATGATGTATATAATCTAAATCTATTACTATCGTAATCTAATGCATTCATATCACCTTTAAAATCTGCACTTTCATACATAACTTTTGCTGAAAAGTTTTTAGTAAAAGCATACTCTAAAAATCCACCATATGCAGTAATTTTATCAGAACCACCTGCATTATTATCATCATCAGATTTAACAACTCCATAATAACCAACTGCTGTTACACCCATGATATTAGTTGCTGCTACAGCAACTGCTGTATCTGTATTTGCTGCATATGTAACTGCTCCACCATGTAATGGTAAGGCAGTATATGATGAATCAGCACCATTTCCTAAACCAACAACACCACCTGCAACTCCACCATACACATCTTTATCATTTGTAGTTGTATATAATCCTGTTAAATTAACTGGACCTATATTTCCTGAAACTTTAAATCCTAATAATCTTCCATTACTATTTGCATTAGATTCAACATCACCTTTTAGATATTGTGCTGCAAATAAAATGCCATTCCAATTATATGCTGCATCAAAATACAATGCATCAGAATCTGCATTTGAAGTTTCACCATTTACATCTAAGTATTGTGCTTGTAATGTAAGATTTTCAATTGATGTATTTTTTTGCATAAATTGTATATGCTCCATCTTCAACATTAACAAATTTACCAGGGTTTCCATCTCCATCAGTTCTATTTTGATATTTAGTGATATAAGATGCCATTAATGTTGTATTAGGGATATTTGTATTTGTTAAAGTATATGCCTCAAAAGAGTCTTTTAACATTCTTGAACCAGAACTTGCTACTAAAGGTGAAGCCATATATTGTCTTCCAACTTTTAACATAGTTTTGTCATAAGTATATGTAAGATATGATTCTGACATTACAGAACCTGATGCATCCATAAAACCTAAATAATCATTCGTACCCGCATAATCTACATCTAACACATGAGATGTTTGAAAAGTTACTCCTGCACCAAATCCATAATATGAACCTGTTTTTAAATTTAGGTTACCACCAACTACTGAAATAGTATCATTTTTTCCATCAACTGGGCTTTGTTTATCAAAATATTGAGCTTTAATCTCACCACTTACTTTTGAGTTTGCAAATGCTTCTTGTAAAGTATCTGCATATACACTTGTAGATATAGCTATTGAGGCTATTACACTCAGTCCAATTATTTTCTTCATACATTCTCTCCTAGATTTCGAAATTTACGATTTGACTACCAAATATTCGCGCTGTTGACTTCATATTTAATGAAGTATTTGGTATCCACATAAAAATTGTAATGGAAAATTATCGCATATTTATCGCACTTTTTTTTAATAGTTGAGAAATTAATTAAAAAGGAAGTTGCTTAAGTAGTATTTATTTTAATATAAGACTTTTTAGTTTTACTTTGAAATTAGGACTTAACAATTTGTACAAGCTTATTTAGGTGCATCAACTTCCAACTCTTTTGAGTAATACTACCTGCACCTAATATTTTATTTTTCTAAGAAGAAATCTATTAAAAGCTTATTAAACCTATCTCCATGTTCAATTTGACTCCAGTGACCACATTGTCCAAAACTATGAAGTTGTGATTTTTTTTAATTAATTGATGTAGTCTAATAGAGTTTTCAAAAGGAATAACTTTATCGTCTCTACCATGTATTATTAAAACATCATTTTCAATAGCTTTTATATCTTCTTCTTTTGAAGCCATTGCACTTACTGAGTCTTGTCTTGGACAGGAAACATTGAACTAAATGACTCTTGAAAACCTGGTCTAACACTAGCTTCATATCTCATTTGTGCTAATTCATCAGTAACTAATACTCTACTATATGCAAAAGTATCAAGTAAAGCTTTCATATTTTCTATACTTGGAGTATATCCCCCCCAAGCTTGATCTAAACCTGCTGTTAATTCAAACTCAACACCCATTGCACCCATTAGTACAATTTTATTAAATCTATTTGGATATTTGATACTTAATGCTAAAGCAAGGGCACCACCAAAAGAATTTCCAACTAAATTTGTTTTTTTCAATATTTAAAGCATCCATTAAATCAACTATTTGTTTTACCCATACATCCATATTATAAGTCATACCTTCAGGTCTATCTGTATACCCAAAACCAGCCATATCTGGTGCAATAACTCTAAAATCTTTAGCAAGATTAGGCATTGCTAATCTCCAATTTGCATATGCAGAAACTCCTGGTCCTGAGCCATGAATAAATATAATTGGTTCACCATCACCTAAATCATGATAGTTTGTATTAAAATCTCCTGTTTTTATACTATTTACAATTTCTGGATTTGACATTATTTCTCCTAATTATTTTTTAAATTAAACTCTTTTGCTAAAAGTTCATATGATTTTTTTCTATGCTCAAAAGAATAAGTAACATTTACAACAATTACTTCATCTACACCATACTCATCTGCTAATTTTTCAATCTTCTCTTTACACTCTTTTGCAGTACCTAAAATCATCGTCTCTAAAGTTTGTTTATAATAGAGTTTATCTTCATCATTTAACTCTTCATATAACTCTTTTACAAGATTTGGATTCTGTAAAGGATCTCTTTTTGGGTGTCTGAAGGCTTGTACTTTCCAATAAGTATGTGTACTTGCTATAAACTCTGCTTCTTTTTTTTGATGAAGCTACTATACAAGCAACTGCAATTATTGGTTTAGGTTCAATAAAGTTTTTAGATTGTTTAAATGATTTTTTTTATAATCACTTATTATTTTAGAATTTTTTTTCGCTAGTACCAATAAAAAGAGCTAAGATAAATCCTGCTCCTAAATATCCAGCTAAAGATGCACTTGCATCACTTGAACCCAAAAGATAAACCGGAGTACTATGGTTACCCTTTGGACTTAAGCTTACTCCACTTAATTTAGACTCTTTAGGGGGGGTTGTATCATCTAAATAATTCATAAGTTCATAAGCTTTTTGTGAATAATCACTATTACAAGAATGTAGTGCTCTTGCAGCTAAAAAACTAGCTCCACTTGCTCTTCCTATTCCTAAATCGATTCTATTATCATACAAAGCATTAAGTGTATTAAATGTCTCAGCAATTTTAAAAGAGTTATAGTGATTTAGCATAACTCCACCACTACCTACTCTTATAGTATTTGTCTCATTTGCAACTGCTCCTATCATAATTTCAGGACTGCATGAAGCATAGCCTGGGGGGGTATCATGATGTTCAGCAAGAAGGTACCTATAATAACCTAGTTTCTCACAAAATTTTGCAAGTTTTACTGTATCAAATAAACCTTCTTTATCATCCTTACCATCGTGAATAGGAGACTGATCTAAGACACTTAATTTTAAGGACATTTTATCGCCCCCCCATCTTTTTTTTACACTTTCTCCACCGATTCCAAAATGTTGTTTAGGCATCTCATTGATAATAACTCTAACATTTTGTTCTGGAGCATCAATTGCTTCATGAATAGCTTGAGTTACTTTTTTTAATAAGTTTCTCTTTTTGTTCATCACTTCTACCTTCAATAATATTAATTTGTGCTATAGGCATCGAAATACTCCTTTTAAACAAACTTCATAGTTAAAGTTCCTAAATCTTGAAACTTAACTGTTACATTATCACCTTTGTTTACACTCATTGCAGCTGTTATTGCTCCTGAAAGAATATATGAACCTGCTTTTAAAGTCTCACCTCTTTCACTCATCATATTTGCAAGCATTGCAATTGCTGTAGCTGGATGACCAAGTACAGCTGCTCCTGCACCAAGCTGAACAACTTCACCATTTATTTCCATTACCACACCTAGTGTTTTTAAATCTAAATCTTCAACATTTCTCATTCTTCCACCAGATACATATCTTGAAGACGAAGAGTTATCAGCAATTACTGATTTTAAATCAAATTTAAAATCTTTATATCTAGAATCTATAATCTCAACTGCTGGCATTACAAAATCAGTTGCAGCTAAAACATCTCCTATATGACAACCTGGTCCTTGAAGGTCATCTTTTAAAACAAATGCAATTTCAGCTTCTACTTTTGGATGAACTAACTCATCAAAAGGAATTTGTGCGCCATCACCATATGCAAAATAATCAGCAAGGTAACCATAACAAGGGTTTTCTACTCCCATTTGTTTCATCTTCGCTTGTGAAGTAAGTCCCATCTTCATACCAACAATTTTTGTTCCTCTAGCCTCTTTAGCTGCCCTTGCAGTCCATTGAATATCATATGCATCTTCATAAGTCATTTCTGGATAATCATCAGTAATTTTAGTAATCTCATATGCATTTAATTCAGCATCTTCGCAATGCTTAGCTAGTTTTTTTTATTGTTGCTTTATCTAATGCCATTATATTAATCCTTTTGCTTTTGCCATTTCCATTGCACAATCATCAATCATATCTTCTTGACCACCAATCATTCCTCTTCGACCAAGCTCAACTAAAAGTGTTCTTGCATCAATTCCATATTTTGCCTCTGCACGTCTAGCAAATAAAAGAAAAGATGAGTAAACTCCTGCATAACCTAATGTTAAAGAGTCTCTTGATATTCTTGTAGGTTTACCCATAATAGGAAGTGCTATATCTTCAGCAGCATCTTCAATCATGTCTAAATCTACTCCAGTTTCTACTCCCATTCTATTACATACTGCAACTAAAACCTCGGTTGCTGTATTTCCTGAACCAGCACCAAATCCTGCAAGAGATGCATCAATTCTTGTAGCACCAGCTTCAATAGCTGCCAGTGAATTTGCAACACCCATTGACATATTATTGTGTCCATGAAAACCTAATTCAATCTCATCACCAAATTCAGCTTTAAGCGCTGCAATTCTAGAACTTACCATATCAGGTAAAAGGTAACCAGCAGAATCAGTTGCATAAATACAATTAGCTCCATAAGAGACCATTTTTCTTGCTTCTTCTACTAATCTTTTTTCATCTACCATATGTGCCATCATTAAAAAAACCAACCGTATCAAGATTCATTCCTACTGCGGCTTTTATATGTTGAGCAGAACAATCAGCTTCAGTACAATGAGTTGCAACTCTAACAGTTGAGATACCATGATCAACAGCTCTTTCTAAATCTTTTACAATTCCAATACCAGGAAGTAAAAGTGCAGAAACCTTAGCTTGTGTCATATTTGGTACTACTGCATCTAACCACTCTTCATCAGAGTGTAATCCCCCCCAACCATAGTTTAAAGATGAACCACCTAGCCATCTCCATGTGTAACTTCAATCATAGGAACACCAGCTTTATCCATAGCCATTGACATCTCTTTCATTTGTTCAAGTGTAAACTGATGTCTAATAGAGTGCATCCCATCTCTTAAAGACATATCATGAATTGTGATTTTTTTTACCTCTTAAATCCATTTTATGCTCCTTTAATCTTTTTTGCCATTTGTTCTGCAATATTAGTTGCAGCAGCAGTAATAATGTCTAAGTTTCCTGCATATTTAGGTAAATAATCTCCTAAACCTTCTATCTCTAACCAGATTGAAATTTTATTTCCATCAAATACTGGACCATTTTTTTAAAGTATATCCAGGGATAAACTCTTGCATAGTTTTAACCATATCATCAATTGATTTTCTAATAGCTTCTTGATCTGGTTCATCACTTGTTAAACAGTGAATTGTATCTCTCATCATTAAAGGTGGTTCAGCAGGATTTAAAATAATAATCGCTTTACCTTTTTTAGCGCCACCAACTTGTTCAATTCCAAGTTTGGTAGTCTCAGTAAACTCATCAATATTTGCACGAGTTCCAGGTCCTGCTGATTTTGATGCAGCTGTTGCTACAATCTCTGCATATTCAACTTCTTGTACTTTTGAAACAGCCGCAATCATAGGGATAGTTGCTTGCCCACCACAAGTTACCATATTTACATTTTGTGTATTTTGAGCTAATAACTCTTCCATATTTACTGATGGTACACAAAATGGACCAATTGCCGCAGGAGTTAAATCAATAACTTTAACACCTTTTTGGGCTAATTTTCTATTATTTTCTCCATGTACATAAGCAGAAGTTGCATCAAAAGCAATCATTACTTCATCTTCTTCAATAAATGGTAATAAACCATCAATTCCCTCTGCTGTAATTTTCATACCATCTTTTTGGGCTCTTAATAATCCATCTGATTCAGGATCAATTCCTACCATCCATAATGGATTTAAAACTTCACTTCTTTTTAGTTTATACATTAAGTCTGTACCAATATTTCCAGACCCTATTAATGCACAGTTAATTTTTGACATATCTTTTCCTTAAAATTGTCCTATTTCAAAAGGACCTTTTTACTTTATAACTTCTTTAATCTACTCAAATCTTATTGAGGCAGAACCAATTCCACCAATACTAGCACGCATATTATCACCAGGTTTAATATCAACCATTGCACATAATGCTCCTGATAAAATAACTTCTCCAGCTTTTAATCCAACTCCAAATTCACCAAGTTTATTAGCTAACCATGCAACTGCATTTACAGGACTTCCAAGAGCTGCTGCTCCTGCTCCTGTATGTAATAATTCGCCATTTCTCTCTAATGTTATTCCACAAGTTGTCAAATCTACATCTCTAGGATCTACACTTTGACCACCAAATACTATATATCCACAAGAGGCATTGTCGGCTACTGTATCTTGAATTTTTATTTTCCAATTATCAATTCTTGAATCAACAATTTCAAAACAAGGCATTACAAATTTAGTTGCTTTTAAAACATCAGCACTTGTAACACCTGGACCTTGTAAATCTTCTTTTAATACAAAGGCAATCTCACCTTCAGCTTTTGGTTGAACCATTCCGTTTGTTACATCAATAACATCTCCATCTGAATAAATCATATCTGATAAAAGGTAACCAAAATCAGGTTGATGAACACCTAGCATATCCATTACAACTTTTGAAGTAACTCCAATTTTTTTTACCAATAATCTTTGACTTATCATCATCCATTCTTCTTTTTAAAAAATGGTGTTGAATAGCATAAGCATCTTCTATTGTCGAATCAGGTTCTCTATTTGAAATTGGTTCAATTGAATAATTACCCTTTAAAGCTTCGTATAATTCATTTCCATATTGTTCTATTTTTTCTTTAGTCATTGCCATTATAAGCCTTTACATTTTGATACATACATTTTTAAGTTCAGTATAGAACTCTAAAGAGTGGTGACCACCTTCTCTTCCAATTCCTGAACCTTTCATTCCACCAAATGGTGTTCTTAAATCTCTTAAAAACCAAGAGTTAATCCAAACAATTCCAGAATCAATTTGAGAAGCTACTCTATGAGCTTTATCAAGATTTTCAGTAAATACTGTTGATGCTAATCCATAATCTGTATCATTTGCAAGTCTAATTGCTTCATCTTCAGTATCAAAAGGAGTAATATGACAACAAGGTCCAAATACTTCCTCTTTTAAAACAGTTGCATCTTCAGGAAGTCCAGTCCAAATAGTAGGCTCAACAAAGAATCCATTTGCTAACTCACCTTCCATCTTTGGAATGCCCCCCCCACCAAGAACAACATTTGCTCCCTCTTTTTTTTGCAATATCATAATATTTAAGTACAGTATCTTGGTGAGCTTTACTTACAACAGGTCCCATATCAACACTATCATCATTATAAATTCCAAGTTTTAATTTAAGTGCAGACTCTTTTAATTTTTTTTACAAACTCATCAAAAATTGGTCTTTCAACATAAACTCTCTCTGTACCTAAACATACTTGTCCAGAGTTAGCAAATGCTGATCTTGTAGTTTCATGAATCGCTTTATCCATATCACAATCTGCAAAGATGATAGCTGGGTTTTTCCCACCTAATTCTAAAGATACATCTCTTACTCCTTTAGAGCAAGCATTCATAATCATTTCACCAGTTTTAGTCTCACCTGTAAATGTAATTGCATCAACATCTTTATGAGCTGTAAGTAAGTTACCAGTAATTGAACCTTTACCTTGAACTACATTATAAGCTCCAGCTGGAACTCCAACTTTTGACATAACTTCCCCCCCTAGAAGTGAAGTAGTTGTAGGAGTTACTTGTGAAGGTTTCACGACAACAGAGTTACCACAAGCAAGTGCTGGACCTACCTTCCAAGTCATAAGTAATAAAGGTAGATTCCAAGGAGATATAACTGCAATAACTCCTTTTGGTTTTCTAACTGAGTAGTTAAACATTTTTTTTACCATCTGGAGTATCAGCTCTATATGCCTCTTCTGCATGTGATTTCATAGTGTCTGCAAATACTTTGAAATTTGCTGCACCTCTTGGAATATCAATATGTCTAGCAATATTATATGGTTTACCTGTATCTAAACATTCAGCTTCTAAGAAATCATCAAATCTTCTATCAATCTCTTCAGCAATTTCATACATCATTGCAATTCTATCGTTTAGTTTCATTTGACCCCCCCATTCACCAGTTAATGCAGCTTTTGCAGCAGCAACTGCAGCATTTACTTCATCTTCTCTACCTAATGCAACTTTATTTAAAAGCTGTCCATTCATTGGATTAATATTTTCAAAGAACTCATTGCAAGAAGAGTCCATAAATTGTCCATTAATATAGTGTTGTACTTTGTTCATTATTCTAGTCCTATTTTTTTTATTGCATCTTGTGCACAAATAATATCTTCATCTTCTGTTCCACCAGAAACACCAATTGCCCCCCCAACTTTTACACCATTCTCAAAGATTGGTAAACCTCCACCAAAAGGTATTAATCTATCTCTATTTGAAAATCCTTGCTCAAGATGTGGTGCTTCCTTAAAAATATCTGTCCATTTATCACTTGCAAAACCAAAACTTGCACTTGTAAAGGCTTTATCTTTTGCTATATCTATTGAGTGAATAAAGGATTCATTCATTCTTAAAAAAGCTAATTCAAGCCCTGAATTATCACAAACACTTACATTGATTTTTATATTTAACTCTTCTGCTTTTTTTTACTGCCATCTCACAAGCAGCAAAAGCTGCTTTATATGTAAGATTTTTACTTTCTAAAATTTGCACAACAAATCCTATGTATATACAGTAGTAAAAGATTCAACTGGTTGATTTGTATGATAGAAAATTCCTTTCCATAACTCATCTTCAGTCCAAGTAACTGTAGGCATATCTGGTTGTACTAAATAACCAAGTCCTGCAAATGTCTCATTTCTATTTCCTGATGGGTCAAAGAAATAAATTGTATTTCCTCTTGTAATACCATGTCTTTGTGGAGTTACATCAACTTTTACATTATTCTTACCAAGAACATCTGCTGCTTTTAAAATATCTGCCCAATCATCTAAGAAGAATGCAAAATGATGTAATCCCATTTCTGGACCTCCAACAAAGGCAATATCATGAGGAGTATTTCCTGCACTTAGCCAAGTTGCTAGTTGAACAGAACCATCTGGTCCAACAACTACTTGTTCTGCTAGTTTCATATCAAATACTTCAATCATAAGTTGAGTATTTTCTGCAACTTTATTAACACCTGCATCTGGGTTTAATTCACACATTAATAAAGCGTGATCTAACCAATGTGCTCCAACTCCTGTAAGTCCATCTGGCCAAGGTTCAGGATTTGTTGTACCAACATCCTTTCCTACAAAATCTTTCTCTGAATAAAGAATCATCTCGTGACCTGATGGTAGATTAAAGAATAATGTCCTACCACAAAAAGGAACTTCCTCAGGATTTTTAAATACTGTATCAATACCTCTTTCTTCTAAGGCTTTAGCATACATATCTAAGTCAGATTCATTTCTAACTTTATATGCAATATTATTCATTCCAGCACTCTCATTGGGAGTTAAAACTACAGAATATTTATCCCACTCATCCCAGCATTTAAGATAAACTTTTCCCTCTTCATCTTCATGAGTAATTCTCATATCCATTACTTTTGTGTAATATTTTTTTGACTCTTCAATATCAATTACATTGATATTTATATGCCCAATTCTCATAATTCCCATCTTCTCTCCTTTTTATTTATACAAATCCGTATTTTTTTTGTTTCATTTATTTTTTTTACATTGAGGTTTACCTATAAATTCAAACTCTAAGTCTGATTTTGCAAAGGCTCGGCAGGCTAATACATAACCATCTTTTTTCTCCTCATCAGTAATATATTTCTTGCTCATAGAAATTGTCTTAACTTCACCTTTTAAGATTTTAATCTTACATACTCCACAACCTCCACCATGGCAAGCACCCTTTGCAACAAGAGACAAACCTTTTTTTTAGATAAAGAGTCTAAAATATGTTCTTTTGAAGTTATTTCATATATATTTTCTTGACCAACAACTTTAATTTGATATTTCAAATTATTCATTAAATAAATCCTTTTGAAACATACAATTATTAAAAATAATCATATTTTTACTATCAATACTATACTTGAAAAAAAATTCGCAGAAAAATCGCGATTAATAAGATTTTTTTGAAATATTCTTTAAATAAAAAAAAGGCCTAATAATAGACCTTTTCTTAGATTGATTTAAATAGTGGTGATCGTTGTGTATCAGCGTTTAAATCAGCTTTAGAGAAGAATTTTTCAGTATAAATATCTTTTTCAAAAAGACGCCCTCTCATAAGTGTAGTTATACAAGCATCTAACATTGGTGGTGGTCCACAAAGATATGCTTTATTTCCTGAAAAATTATTTTCATAAATTTCATTTGCAGCATCTGTAACAAAACCAGTTCTTCCGTTCCAATCAACTAAATCCTCATCAGATAAAACAGGAACATAAGTAAAGTTATCATACTTTTTTTCTAGCTCATAAAATAAATCTGAGTAGTATAATTCTTCTTGGTTTCTAGCTCCATGGAAAAGAGTTATTGGTAAAGTAGTTCCATTTTCTAACTGCTCTAAAATCATAGATTTTGGTGAGCTAAGTCCTGAACCACCTGCAAAAAATATCATTGGTTTTTGAGCAGACTCTCTAACAAAAAAATCTTCCATAAGGACCAGTAACTTTTCTTCTTGCTCCAATTTTTACATTATTATGAATCCAAGGAGTAGCTTCTCCATCTGGAACTAAAGATACATTTAACTCAATAATTTTCTTGTTGTTTGATGAATTACATAAAGAGAAAGCTCTTGGCTCATCAAAACCTGGTACATGATATTGAATATATTGACCTGCTTGAAAATCTATCTCTCATCAAGTTCAATAAAAATTCCTTTTATTCTTGGTGTTAAATCTTTTACATCAACAACTGTTCCCATAAAATCTTCTACAGGAATAGTTCTTGCATCTGGATCTTCATCAATATCTGCTTCTATTACTGTATCCTCCATAGGTGTAGCAGTACAAGCTAAGCATTTACCTTCATCTTTTTCCATATCCATTAATGCAAAAGGAGAAGCTGCACCATAATCAACTTCACCTTCTAAAATTTCAACTTTACAAGTTCCACATAATCCGTGAGAACATGCATGAGGGATGTAAACACCTTGTCTTAAAGCAGCATCAAGAATAGTTTGTCCATCCTCAACCTCTATTACATCACCTGTTGGTTCTATCTCTACTTGATAACTCAAATTCCAACTCCATTTAATCCTTTTAAATGAGGTGTTTCAAATCTAATTAATGATTTATGGTCTACCCCCCCATTTTCAATTAAAGATTTTTCAAAATCTGGAGTAAATTCTTCATTATTTAGTCTCCAAATTACTGAACCATCTTGAAAATTAACTTTTTCAAATTCTGGATGATCTTTATAACAAGCTGGCATTACCTCAGCTACTAAAGCACCAAAAGGCATTTGTGGAGGAAGTGGGAATGCCATAGCTGAGTTAATTAACTTATGCTTATCCCAACCTATATATACCAATTGATTACCATGAAACTTATCTACACTATCCATCATTATAGTTGGATACTCTCCTTTTGCTCTAATTGCCATCTTATGATTCTCCTTTCCATTCTTTCCATGTTTTTTCATCTTCAGACCCTACATAATCAAGGTTGTCTGTTCCAAATTTCACTTTATACCAATCTAATACCTCAGGAAGTGTAGCTCCACCACAATTTCCTTGGAAGATTTGATGTACTGGTAACCATGACTGAATATATTTTTCTGGCTCATCTTCAAATATTTTTTTGACAATGATCTGAACAGAAATGGAATCTTTCACCATTGAACATAGTCTGTTTATGAACAATTTGTGTTGGATCATCATTTTCACAGTCTGTATATAACATTGGAATTTGACAAGTCTGACAAAGTTGAGGAAGCATCTCAGAGTAGTATCTCTTTCCTTCTTTTTCTAGTTTTGCCCAATGTTCATATACTGGTCTATAATATTTATCAAATGTATTTGGATATTTTTCACTCAACCAATCCATCTTCTTTTCATCTGGTAACCAAGTATGGAATGGTGCTGCTGCATTATGTGTATAAAAAGTCATCCAAATTTGGTGAGATAAATGCTCTTTTTCAGCACTTACAGTACCTGCACAATCAGGAACTTTAATTCCATATCTCTCTAAATCTTTAAATAGTGCAACTGTATTCTCTTCAAAATATAACTCCCAAGCTTCTTTCCAAGATTGTGGAGATTCTGGTAACATATAATCCATCATCATAGATACAAGTCCAAGAACTTTATATCCTCTCCATGTCCACTTATCAATCCACTTTTGAACAATAGGTACATTATCTGGATCTTGCTCTAACATAAACTTAATAGCTTGTAATCCTAAAGTCATATGTCTTGCTTCATCAGATTGTGCAGAGAAACCAAATGTAACAGTTGCCATATCCCCCCCATTATAAGCAGCTCCACTCATAAATGGTACAAATATAAATTTGTAAGTACATACTCAAAAGAGAATCCAATTGCTATCATAAACTCAAATGGTCCAGCACTTCTTGCATCATCAAAGAATGATTTAGGAACTGAAAGGTACCAAACTCTATCATGCCAATGTGACCACTCAGAGAATCCATTAAAGTGTTTGTTATAGTGACTTAAAGTGTGAATTTGAGTTTGAACGTGTCTTAACTCATCGATTGCTTGCATTTGACACGCAACTCTTGGGCCATCTCCTCTAAATTTTCTAGCAACATCTGCAAAACCTCTATGTGCTTGATATTCTAAAGGAGAAACACCTGTTAAAAATAGTTTTAATGCAGATACATATCTTGCATCAGTGATATTTTTTTGTCCATTATTTTGTGCAAAGGCATCAATAATTGCATATAGCTTTTTATCTTTTTCACCTTGGTACTTCCAATAAGCATCCATCGTCATTCTAAATGGGTCTTCCCAAGCTTCCCAATCATGAATTTTTATACCTTCAAATTTATCATCAGGAAAAACATCATCCATATCTTGATATGTTGTATCCCAACCAAGTCTTGTCATATACTTGTACTTGTCTTTCATACTTAAACGTTTTTTTTCTAACTTTTGTATTCATTGTCATAATGTTTTCCTCCTAATTTTCCCAATATAATGTAAAATGATCGTAATCTTCATCTACATTTCCAGCCAATGAGATTAATACTAATTGAATCTCTTGTGGATCCCAATCTCTACCAATATGTCTTGATACCGTTTGGGCATTTACAACTAATTTATTCTCAGCTGTAAGTTTTGTCATTGCGGGTTGTTGTTCAACCTCTACGTTTTGATTGTCTTCAACAATTGCTTCAACAATCGCTCTTGTCTCTTCTACAGATTGTAGTGCTAAAAATACTTTTGACATTCATTTCTCCTATTGGCTTAAACCATTTTTATTTAATCTTTCTATTAAAGAAGCTTTAATCTCGTTCATCGAATCTTCTGGATTATTTAATATTTCTTGTGCTAAAGGCATAACTGCTTCATATGCAATGTCAATATATTTTTTACACCATTGATTTATTAGTTCTTTATTGTCATTTGATTCGTTTATTGCAACTTTAACTGTCATATCAATCCATCTTGCACACTCTTCATTCCATGCTGTAATAAATTCAGTCATCATAGCTTGTGCAGAACCACCTTTTGCATTTAACTCTTGCTCTAAAACATTAAAATATAAAGGATGAATAAATGCATCAAAAATTACATTTTGTGCAATATGCAGTTCAAACCAATCTTTTACTACAAAACTATCTTCTAAAGCTTTTCTTAGTGGTTGCCAAGCTTTATTGTTTAACCAATTGTCTTTTGCAGTGTCTAGAACAATTGGATTGTTTTCACTTAATAAAAGTCCGATTCTTGTTAGATATTGCGCATTTCCTAATCTATCTTCAGCATGGAACATAAATGCACTTGTAATAGCAGCACCGTAACCTTCAGAACATAATTGAAGATTATTCATATTTGCTCCCCCCCACTCATAATGTCTAAGAGGTAAAACATAAGATAATATTAAATCTTTAATCTCTTCAGGCATAACATCTAACATATTTCTTTTTTCTACAAAAACAAAATTTTGTTCAGCCACTTCTTGTTGTTTTGCTCTTGCCATTACATATGAAGAATAGTGATATTGTCTTGGGTCCATAAACTTATACCAATCTTCCATAACAATTGCTGTTTTCTTTACATCATATAATTCAAATTCAGGATTTGCTAATGGTCTATAATGAAAATTTGCAGTTGCTTGAACATCATAAACAGCCTCTTCATATCTTGAAGCCATTTTCCCTTCACCAATTCTTCTTTCTACATGACCAAATGTTTCTCTTTTTGGTTTTATATTTATACTTTTTATATCTAAAGACATCTCTTCTCTCTCCTTTATTTTGTTAATGTTCCAATAACACCGTATTGCCATTTGTGTTTATCATTTTCAACATCAATTTCTTGTTCTCTTGTTAAATGCATTACTGCATTTGTGTCACAAAATTGTTCAAATTGCTTTTTTTTGGTAAAGCAAGCTCCACATACATGCAAGGATCTCCAATAGAGAAATCAAACTCTACTAAACCATTTGATTTAATATCTGTTACATGTACATATTTCTTTTTAAATGGTGATATCTCACTCATAATAAAACCTCTCTTACCTTGTCAATTTTAGTTACAAGATGAAGTTTAATAGAAAAAAACTCGCAAAATTATCGCACTATAAAAAGAATATTTCTATTTATGATATAATTCTTAAAACCTAAGGGAAAGCTCTAATTATGGGAAAGTTTAAACGATATTTATTAGAACTAGAAGAAAAAAATATATTAATAAGAAAAGCAAGAAAGCATTTTTTTTCAATGGAAATGCGATACCTACAAAATTTTCTATTACATATATTTTATTGGTATTCTAGGAATTGTTTTTATTGATAAATTAATAAGTGAATTTTTTTAAATATAACTCAATAACAGAACAAGGACCTTTGACTTTTGGATTATTATTCTTAATCTCAACAGGTATTATTCTATTTATAATGTTAAATCATATGCAAAAAGTTATTCAAAGAATTGATAAATCATATAAAGATTTAAAAGATAAAGATAGAGAGAGATTAATTCCTTATGAATTTGCTTTAAATAACTCAATTGATGCTATTTATTGGTTTACACTTGATGCAAAATTCATATATGTAAATGAAGCTGCTTGTAAAATGGTAGGACGAAGTAAAGATGAATTTTTAAATGAAATGTATCTTGAAGATATGGATCCAAACTTTGATAGAATAACTGCACCTAAATGTATGAAAGAAATATTTAATCATAAAGATTGGAGACTTGAAACTACACAAATTAGAAAAGATGGAACTATATTTCCTGTTGAAGTTTCTGGACATGGATTTACCCATGATGGAAAAGATTATGTATGTGCCTTTGCAAGAGATATGACACAAAGACAAGAGTATAGAACAAAAATCACAAAAATGAATCAAGAACTTCAAAAGTCTGTTGAAGAGAAAGATATCTTATTAAAAGAGATTCATCATAGAGTTAAGAATAATATGGAGATTATCTCTTCTTTACTAAATATGCAAGAGAGACGTACTAGTGATAAAGATATGGTTTATATTTTACAACAAAGTAGAAGTAGAATTCATACTATGGCATTAGTACATGAATTTTTATATTTAGGAAGAAACCTTGCATATATAAATCTACCTGATTATATTAAAAGACTTGTTGATGATATAAAAGATTTATATTGTTCTCAAAATACTCATTTAGAAGTAGATCTGCAGATTGAAAAGCTAGTTTTTTTTCAACAAATAGATGTATTCAACTAGGGATGATTTTGCATGAATTGTGTGTAAATTCTCTTAAATATGCCTTTAAAGAGGATAGAGATAATAGATTGTTAATACATCTTAAAACAAAAAAATGATTTAATAGAACTAAAGTTAAAAGATAATGGAGAAGGAATCTCTTCACTTGATGATTTAAACTGTTCTGATTCGATAGGAACACAGTTGATTTTTTCAATAGTTGAGGATCAACTAGATGGAGAAATAGAGTTTAAAAATAACAATGGTTTAGAGTGTAAAATTAAATTTCCAAAGAGGGAAGACGATTATGAGTAAAATTAAAATCTTAATTGTAGAAGATGAAACAATTATTGCGATGAATCTAAAAGAGACTATTCGAGAACTTGGTTACGATTGTTGTGGTGTTGCTCCAAATAAATGTAAAACAATGAAACTAATTGATTCAGGGATAAGACCTGATTTAATATTAATGGACATCTATTTAAAAGGTCCTACTACGGGTATTCAACTTGCCGAAGAATTAAAAGATATTATTCCACATGTTCCTATTATATTTTTAACAGCAAACTCTGAAAGTATCACTATAAAAGAAGCATCAAAAACTTCTCCATATGGATATATTCTAAAACCATACAAAAAAAACAAGCCCTTCATGCAGCAGTTGAAATCGCAATTTCAAAAGCACAAGAAGATAATCAAAAGATGAAAAAAAACTTGATGCAATTGAAAATATAAATAAAACTTTGGAACATCAATTAACTTTAAATAATGAAAGAAAGTCTAGAACTATTCAACTAAAATATGGATATCTTTATGATAAGGAAGCGCATACTTTATATTATGGAGATGAGCCAATTAAATTAACATCTAAAGAGAAAAAAATTATCGAACTTCTTTGTAATAGTGCAGGACAATTTGTTTCTCAAGAACAGATAGAATATGCAATTTGGCAAGATGAACCAGCAGGTTATGCAGCTTTTAGATCTGTACTATTTAGACTTAGAAATAAAGTACATAAAGACCTTATAATAAATCAAAATAATGCAGGATATAAAGTAGAACTTTTTTAATCTTCTAAAACTGCGATAATAATACGATTTTATTTCATTATTATCCTTTTAAAAAAAATTTTGAAAGGATAGTATGGATTTAAAAATTCAAAATAAAATTGCACTTGTTACTGGTTCTACATTAGGAATAGGATTTGCAACTGTTAAAAAACTTCTTGAAGAAGGTGCAACTGTTTACTTAAATGGAAGAACAAAACAGAGTGTAGACAAAGCTATAGAAAGAATCAAAAAAGAGAATTCTAAATACAAAGTATTTGGAATAATTGCTGATTTATCATCAAAAAAAGGGATGTGATAAATTAATTAAAGAACTTCCTAAAATAGATATACTTATTAATAACCTTGGAATATTTGAACCTGTTGAGTTTGAAAAGATTACTGAAAAGCAATGGTTAGAAATGTTTCATACAAATGTAATGAGTGGAGCAAGACTTTCGCAATACTACTTTCCTAAAATGCTTGAACAAAATTGGGGGGGAAGAATAATCTTTATTTCAAGTGAATCAGCTTATCAAATACCTAAAGAGATGATCCACTATGGTATGACTAAAACTGCACAACTTGCGCTTGCAAGAGGAATTGCAGAACTCACACGTGGAACAAATGTTACTTCAAATTCTGTAATCTTAGGTCCTTCAAATTCAGAAGGAGTTACAACATTTTTAAGTAATTTTGCAAAAGAGCAAGATATAAGTTTTGAGCAAATGGAAAAAGAGTTTTTTTCAAAACGTAAGACCAACTTCACTACTTCAACGATTTACTGATGTAGAAGAGATAGCAAATTTAATAGTCTATACAGCAAGTTCACTATCAAGTGCCACAAATGGAGCGGTATTAAGAGCAGATGCAGGTGTAGTTCAAAGTGCAATATAAAGGAATAAAATGAAAACATATAACATCTCACTAATTAAAGGTGATGGAATTGGTGTTGAAATTATAGATGAAGCAGTAAAAGTTTTAGATGCTGTTTCAAAAAAAATGTAATTTTGAACTAAAATATAAAGAGTATCTGATGGGAGGTTGTGCTATTGATGAAACTGGTCATCCTCTTCCTAAAGAGACAGTTGAGGGAGTATTAAACTCAGATGCTTGCCTTTTTGGCGCAATTGGTGGTGAGAAATGGGATAACTTACCAAGAGAGTTAAGACCTGAATCTGGACTTCTAAAGTTTAGAGAAGAGTTAGGAGTATATGCCAACTTAAGACCTGCTATTGTTTATGATGAACTTACAAATGCATCTACTTTAAAACCTGAGATTATTGAGGTTGCGACATTATGGTTGTAAGAGAGTTAATTGGAGGTATTTACTTTGGAAGTCCAAGAGAGAATGATGGATTCAAAGCTTATAATACTATGGTTTACTCAAAAGAAGAGATTCAAAGAATTGGAAGAACTGCCTTTGAACTTGCTATGAAAAGAGATAAGAGATTATGTTCTGTTGATAAATCAAATGTTCTTGAGGTATCTCAACTTTGGAGAGCAACAATGATTGAATTATCAGAAGATTATCCTGAGGTTGAATTAACACATATGTATGTGGATAATGCAGCTATGCAATTAGTTAGAAATCCTAAACAATTTGATGTAATAGTTACTGGAAATATCTTTGGTGATATTTTATCTGATACTGCATCTATGGTAGTGGGTTCAATTGGTTTACTTCCAAGTGCATCAAGTGGTGATAAAACAGCAGTTTATGAACCTATTCACGGTTCTGCTCCTGATATTACAGGTATGGGTATAGCCAATCCTATTGCAACAATAGAGAGTGCTGCTATGATGTTAAAATACTCTCTAAATGAACAAATAGCTTCAGATTTAATTCAACAAGCTATAAAAGATGTTTTAAAAGATGGATATAGAACAAAAGATTTAGCAGCATTTGATGCGAAAGAGGTTTTAAATACTTCGCAAATGGGAAATATCATAGTTGATTATATCAATAAATAAAATGAAGCTTTTGCTTCATTTTAATTTTTTTATTCCTCTTTTTTTTATTGTAAGTAAACTCTAGAAGAGTTGATATAGCTCGAGTATATGGGGGGGCATCAACTCCTTGCTTTTCACAATTTTTAATAACAACCCCCCCGCAGATATCATCAAGCTCTAGGTCTCTATTATTTTCAGTATCAACCCACATAGAAGGTTTTACAGATTGAAATGTCTTCATAAGTTCAAACATTTTATTTGCATCTTCTTGCGTTAGGTTAACTCCTACCGCATTTGAAGCAAGAGCAGTTTCACTCATCAGTCCATATATCAGTTTTGCAGTCTTTTCATTTTTTAGTAAAGGTCCTGACTCTTCTTGTACTAATGCACAAATTGCATTTACACCATTGTTGATAATAAGTTTATTCCAAAGTTCAAGTCTTATATCTTCACAAATAAAAGTTGTAGTTTCTGTTCTATCTAATATCTTTTTAAACTCATTAAGAAACTTGCTATTTTCTTTAGTATGAGAAAGTGCTCCTATTAAAGTTTGTACCTCACCTGAACAATGAACATGCCCTAAAGATACAGTATGCGAAACAATAAGTCTAGTAAGCCCACCTATTACATAGTCGTTATTATAATACTTAAGCATCACATCTTCATTTTCTACACCATTTTGTAAAGAGACATAATATGGAATCTTCTTTGAATTTTTTTGTCCACGATGCTAAAGATTTTGAAATAGATTCTGTACTCATTGCTTTTGTTGCAATTATAACTGCATCAAAATCACTTGGATTTAAAGATACTAATTCTTCAATACTCAAAGTATCGATTTTGTCCTCTATTACATAATTAGGATGAGTCATTTTCATCTTATTATTTTTCAAATACTTTAGATTTTCACCTCTTGCGACAAACTTTACATTACAACCTGCTTTATGTAAAATCATTCCATAAAAAGCTCCAATGCCACCAGCACCAATTACTACAATATTCATATTATTTTCCTACTAACAACAGTTTTTTTTAAAAGTATAATTATAGTCAAATTGAGTATAATTCAACTAAAAAAAAGGCAATACTTGATAAGACTTGGTTCAAATTCTCCTACACGTGCATTATTACTTAAAACTTTTGGAATAGAATTCATTCAAAATGGTGGAAACTTTGATGAAGACTCAATCACAACAACTAATCCTAAATCATTTTGTTATGAAGCAACAAGAGGAAAATTTAATGAACTACTAGCAAAATATGGAGTTGAAGAGATGCCTTTACTTGTTGCAGATTCAGTTGTTACTAGCCAAGGAGAACTTCTACGAAAAGCAAAAGATGAAGAAGATGCAAGAAAAATGTTAGAACTTCAAAGTGGAAACAAAACTTCTGTTATCACATGTATGATTTATAAATCTAAAGAAAAAGAACTAATCGATATATCTATTACAACGTACCAGTTTGAAAAGTTTGATGAAAAACATATAAATGAATATATAAAATCAGGTGAATGCTTTGGAAAAGCAGGAGCAATCATGGTTGAAGGATTTTGTAAACCATATATAAAAAGTGTTGTAGGATATGAAAGTACAGCAATGGGACTATGTGTTGAGAAGTTGAAAGTTTATATGTAATGAAATTTTTAAATTCTAAAATATTTAATTATATTTTAATTGAAACTGCTATTTTAATTTTAATTATAAAAGCATACTATATTAATACAATATTTATTGATGATTCAAGTACTTTTTACTACAGAGTATTTCAAACAATTGCACATGACTCATTTATCTATTTCCTTATAACACTTTTAATATATATTTCATATCAAAGATTTATTCTATATTATTTGGGAATATTACTTAGAGGAATTAGCGTAATACTTTTTTTTATCTTATTTAATTGATATCTATATTTTACATAATTTTGCAAACCATTTAGTTTTGAATGATGTTATAAAATATATTACGTATGCTCCTAAATATATAAATCAATTATATAATTTAAATATCTTTTACTTATTTATTTTTTTTATTATTAATACTATTAATTATACAATTTATTATCAAGACATATAAACCATTACAAAAAACATTCATTATATTTTTATTATCACATTAAGTTTATTTGCTTTATTAAATTTCTTTTCACAAAATGGAAGATATATTCATTCATGGATTTATAAAAATTTTATAGAATATAATTATGAGATTTATGATCAATCAAAAGAGTATTCACAAAAATTTATAAAAAAAATAAAACATATAGAACAACTCAAATGTCAAAACACTTCAGAAAATACAAAGAAAAATATAATCATTTTAATGGTTGAATCTTTAGCATCATATCAAAGTAGTTTTTTTTCTGGGATAAAAGATTGGACTCCAAATATTGATAAAATTGCTAAAAACAATATCTCACTTTCAAACTTTTATGCAAATGGATTTGTAACTGAGGATGCAGAAGTTGCTATAATTACAGGACAATTACCAATATATGCTCCAAATGCATATTCTACTGGAGGAGGAGTATCTTTTGATGGTTTTTATAATATAGAAGAATCCTTGCCGAATATTTTAAAAAAATATAATTATAATAATGAATTTATAACATCTTCTGATTTATTATTTTCAAATACTGGGAATTGGGCAAAAAGTAATGGATTCAACTACATTGAAGGAAGTGATCATAAAGATTATGAAGGTAAGCCGCGTTATCATTTTGCAGCTGCGGCAGATGAATATCTATATGAAAGAGTTATTAAAAGAATAAAAAAAACAAACTTCTAATTATTTTTTATTTGTTAAAACCGTTACTTCTCATGCTCCATTTATTAATCCAGAAAATGGTTCATCTTCTGAAGAAGAAACCATAAGATATGTTGATAGACAAATAGGGTTATTTTATAAAAATCTAGTAGACCTAAATTTTTTTTAATAATGGATTATTAATAATTGTTGGAGACCATCATCCCGTAATACCTATAAAAAAAAGAAGAGATCAGTAAATTTGGTGAATATAAATCATCAAGTGTAGTACCAGCTATACTTATTTATGATAATAAAAAGTCTAAAATTACTAAAAATTTTCAACAAACTGATATTTATAATAGTATAAGAAACTTCATTTCTGCAAAAAAATGTACCTCTAAATGGTATGGAGATTTCCTTTCAAATAAAATTGTAGCGCCTGAATATATTATTCATAGAAGAGGAGACCAAAGAGGAATAATCTCAATATTTAATAAGAAAAATGATTTTAATATAAAACTTTATGGAGATAATACTAAAGTAATTGATAATAAGCAAAATTATGAAGCAATAAATAAAATTAACTATTCTAGAATTCAAAGAATACAGGAAAAATATAAATTTAAAGAAACTTTTAATTAAAAACTTTTTTTCTTAAGAACATAGAAATTGAAAAACATCGCAATTAATGAGCCAATAGCTAAAGGAACAATTAAATATTTTTCAAAAAAATATATTACTATTAACTAAAATAATAAATATCACATAGTTTAATCCTGCACCTATTGTTTGAATAAATAAATAAAGAGAATACTCTTTTCTTTTTTTTAATCTCTTTATTTTTTTTGAAAAGGTAAAATTTCTATTAAGAAACCAAGTTACAAAAACAGCTACTAAAAAAAGATATTAATCTAGAGAAAGCTATAGTAAAATTAAATTCATCTACTAATAAAAGAAGAACCGAAGCATCAACTATAAAACCTATTGTACCAATAATTCCAAACTTTATAAACTGTTTCAAAACTGTATAATTCTTTGTTCAAACTCTAATCTATTTTGATGGGCTATTGCATCCATAATAATACCAACAGTAAAAAAAATATTATACTAATAAGGCCTAATCCCGTTGCTAATATTGCTAACGGAACATGATATATATATTTATGAAGTATCCAGTCACTAAAAACTGGTATCGCACTTAATAATGATAAAAATGCAAAAAAAAGAAAGAAAGAATAGTAAAAAAATATAAATGGACGATAATATCTAAAGATTTGAAAAATTGTAAATACTACTTTAAATCCATCAGAAAGTGTACTTAATTTTGATTCACTCCCTTCTGGTCTATCTTTATATGCTATTGCAACCTCTTTAATTTTAAATCTTTTATCTAAAGCATGAAGAGTCATATCTGTTTCAAGCTCAAAACCTTCAACTAAAATAGGATAATTCTTTACAAACCTTTTACTAAAAGCTCTATAGCCACTCATTATATCAGTTACTTCTGCATTAAATAATTTATTTACAAGAGTTTGAACTAAATGATTTCCAAAATTATGGAGTGCTCTTTTATTCTCTTTTTTATAAGCACCTAGACTTAACCTATCTCCAACACACATATCAATATTTTCATTTATTATTGGAGCAATTAAATTATGTACTGCAGAAGCGGGATATGTCATATCTGCATCTGCCATAACATATATATCTGCATCAATTGATTTAAAGGCATGCCTAATTGCATTTCCTTTTCCTTGTCTTGATTCAAAAAGCAGTGTTCCGTTTATACTATACTCTTTAAAAGTATCTAGTACTATTTTTGAAGTGTTATCTTTAGAATTATTATCAACTACTACTATATTTGAATTTGGCAACTCATTAAAAAAAATCTAAAATTGTCTCTTTTATTGTAAGCTCTTCATTATATGCAGGAAGGATTATTGCTATATTATCCATAAACTATTTAACCTTTTTAATATCAAATATTATTCTATTATTATATATTTTCTCAGGAATAATACCAAGTTTTATTAATTTATCAAAATCTAAAACTTGTTTTTCATTTTTTTAAATAATGAATATATATATCAGCATTTATATAATCAATCAATTTTCTTAATTCTTCTTCACTAATTCCTTCATCTTTCTGCATTCGGATATAAATATCTTTCATACTTTTATCTTTATCATCAAACCAACCTATACTACAACTAGGAACTATTTTTACTGTAGGATTAAAATAAAATGCTTTATAAATATCAGTTGTCATACGATTAAAAAGAATTATTTTATTCTCAAACCTTTTACTACTAAAAAACTCTCCATTATAAACTTCTTCTTTTACAGAATTAGTAGAAAATATATATGAAAATGCAAAGATTGCATAAGGAATAGCAATTAAATAAAAAAATTGTAACTTTTTTTTAGAATATCCAACATATCGTTTAACAATAGTATAATACTTTCTAAGTTTATATAATAATTGTTTTTTTTATTACTATTTAAAAATAGTTCTGATAAATACAATATTACAATTGGTAAAAATAAACTAAAATATCTTGATTGATTTATCCATAAAATTGAAGTAATTAATAAAAAAGTAGCAATTGCATTATTTTTAAAATACTGATACTTCCATACTATAATTGAAATAGATCCAATCAAAAAAAGTGGTAGAAGTATAAAATAATTGCCATCTTCTAAAAAAGCAAAAAGAGGTTCTCCCTCCCCCCCTACTTTTAATCCCATTCTCAAAGATTGGTCAGTTAAAATATTAATGACTGTATCTTTATAGCCATTAAAATTTGTAAATAAAAATATTAGAAGAACAATAACTGAACCTAAAAAAGTACCGAATAAAGATTTCCACTCTTTTTTTTACAATATATACCAATCCCATTGAACCTGTATATATGAAAAATAGATAATAAAATGGTCCATAAACAAGAGTTAATACAAAAGTTAACATAAACTTATTTCTAATTGCTAACATTGATAAGATATACAAACCTGATAATAAATCCGGTCTAACTATTACATATCTATATGAAGATAACAATATAATTGAAAAAACTAATATATAGGTAATTGAAGCAAAATCATATTTAATATTTAATCTAAAATGATAATCAACTAAAGTTAATAAAAAAAATAAACTTATTGTATTTACTACAATATGTATATATTCAAATGAAAAAAAATTCTAAGTAAAAATTCTAAAACAATATGCCATAAATACCATGGGTCATATGAAGTAAATAACGAATTAGGAAAAACATTACCCCCCCAACTTATTGCAATTTCATTATTTGCGGCAAATGATATATGTCTCAAACCATCATCTATCATACCTACATCTAAAAAATACGAGAATAAAAATGCAGCTAAAAAAATAAATAATATTGTGTAAATAAATATTAAAAAATGGACTATTTTTCATGCGAAATAGTATCATTATATCTTTTATAAGTAAATAAAACTAGATTTCTTATTAATTAATAACTAGATTTTTAAAATTAATATTTAAATTATTTTATTTAAACTTACCCTAAAATAGGACTTTTTTTTAAAGAAACATTAAATAATAAATATTAGTTCGTAAGTATATTGCAATTTTTAAAAAAAAATAACAGCCATAAGCTAATTTTTAGAAAAATTAAAAAAAATTATGATACAATTTGATAAAGACAAAAACAGGAGATAATAATGTTAGATTTCTTAAAAAGAAAATTAAAATCTGAGAAAGGTGCTATGGATAAAGTTATCGTAACACTTTTATTCGTAGTTATTGGTGTTGCTGCTGTAGTTGGAATTAATAATTGGGTAGATGGAAAAAAGAACGATTTATTAAATAAAGCTAACGCAGAATATACAAATGCTGTAAAATAATAGAGTAGTTTTCTACTCTATTATATTTATCTAGATAATTTGATTTATCATATCTCTTTTTTCATATTTTCATTACTTCTATCATATACTGATTGTACTAAATATAAAATACCTAATATTACAATCTTAACACTTTCATTATTTTTAATACTCTTTGGTTATATTGAGGGAGAGTTAAAATTATATTCCTTTATAGTTTCATTTACAATTTTAATTTTTTTTGTTACAATATTAATTGTTATGCCCAAAATGATATTGGGTGGAGGGGGGGATATTAAATATATGATGGTAATTGCTATTTACTTAGAACCATTGTTATTTCCATTATTTCTTCTTTTAACAGGTGTCGTACAAACATTTTTTTTAATATTTTTTTCAAAAATATAAAAAAAAGAAGAGTTGCCCCCCCAATGGCTCCTGCTATGTTCTTAGCAGTTATATTAACTCTTACTTTATATAAATATAATATTTATACTTTTGGATAAAATAATTTAAAAGGGGGGGAAAGAAAGTGTTAAAGCATTTAAAGATAAAACTTTATTCTGAAGTTGGTGCAATGGATAAGGTTATCGTTACTTTACTATTTGTAGTTATTGGTGTTGCGGCTGTAGTTGGCATTGAAAACTGGACTAGTAACAAAAAAAATGACTTATATAACAAAGCAAATACAGAATATACTAATGCTTTAAAATAAATTACTCATTATATTATTTAAATTCTTTTTATAGCTTATTTTAGCGATACTTATAATATTATTTTATTTAATTAATTTACATTCTTTATGTTTTTTTGTTATAATGGTTTTAGTGATTAATTATATATTGATATACTCTTATCTAAAGGTTTAATATGAAAAAAAGCTTTTATAGATCGACTCTTATTTGGTTTTATTATTTTATTTTCAACAATTACTTTTATTGCTACTGTTAATGATGATAGAACAGTTAAAAACAAATATCTTAACTTAGAAGATATGGCAAATGAAAGTATTAATGCATTAGGACAAGAATACTATAAAAATATGCAAGGTGATTTAACAAATGCAAGCATAACAACAATGAGTGCAATATGTCAAGCACAAACTACAGTAAACAACTTATTAAATGCATCAGATTTAGGAAAAGAGTTACTTGATAATAATCAAATTCAATATGTATGGAGAGATGCCGGTTCATATAATGCTAGTACAGATACATATAGTGGTCCAGCAGATGGTTATCCAGATACTATTTCTGCTGTGATTTCAGATTATGAAAAAAAGTACATTTTGGTATAGATTTATAGGGAAAAAGAGTTTTACCTTGCCAGGATTTACAAGAGCAGTTGATTTAAATAGATTTACCTTTAATGTAGATGTTTCTTTTAGAGGTGTTATCAACGCCGGTTATTATAATATGGTAGGAACATATACTTTGGACGAAAATGGTTGTCCACAAAACGCACAACTTGTTTTAGACAATAAAAAAAATTGGGAAAGTAAAATTGGTGAAACTATTGTAAATATAGAAATGCCCCCCCAGACAAAAATGTTTTTTTTATTGCAGATGGATATAGAAGATTTGGAAACTTTAATTATAGTACAAAACAAAACTCCACTATATCAATTGAAAATACCCAAATATCTTTTGATAATAGTGGTTCAACTGATTGTACTAATGGAAGTAGTTATCCAAATATTGTAATTAAAACTGATGATGGTAGAATACAAAGAAGTGACGACTATCATAGTAGTCTTACAAGTAGAGCGAATGTTTATTTTCAAGATGATTATTTGAACTTTGATAATGAAGAAGGGCATATAGATGAGATAGCTGAAAAGGATTGGGGGGGTGCATTTGTAGCACTTATGGAAAATTCATCAAAATGGAATCAAGAAGCATATGATTATTATAACTCTTTACCATTAAATCAAAGAACTGATAATAAAGGTGTTGATTTAAAAAATGGTTCAAGAAATATTGATGACTGGAATGAGTATATTGCACAAAAAGGTCTAACTCCAGACTATGACCCTTCAAACGAATATGTATTTATATCTGAAGACTTAGCATCTACTACTAATAGAAATAATGATGGAGAAGGAATTACTTCTGATAACCATGACAATTGGAACAGTGATAGAGACTTTTCAGATATGTCTTTTAGTATGAAAAAAAATTTTTATACCAGAACCAATTGATCCAACAACAATATCAAGTGATCAAATTATTAATGTGACATGTCCTTAAAATATAAGTTTGATTATGGCATAATAAAAATTATTACTTAAGTATTTATTGAAAATTAGGAAGAAGTATGGATTATAAAACTTATCAAGAGTATTCAAATGTACAAGGTGCTTTAGAAATAAGAAGAGAAAATGTAATTGAAATATTACAACTTTTTGTTTTAATCTCAAATATTGAGAAACTTACATACATGAAATATGATTTCAAATACAATAATTTTGTATATGGTTTTACTATAGATGGATATGATGTAATAGAAGATGATATTAACTTCATAAATAATAAATATTCGATTGTCTTAAAAGATGGAGATATTGTTTTTGGTAAAATCACATTTAACAAAAGAATTTGGTATAGACAAGTTTTAAAAGAACTATTAAAAAAATCGAAAATAGGTCTTAGAAAAATATTCGAAATAGAAAAAGATTTACTTTCTCAAAATACACCTCTTAATATCTTTATAATCACAGATAAAAATACTATTAAATTTGCAAAAAAACTTGAAACAAATCTTGATATTCTTTTAAATGCTGAAATTAATGTAATTCATGATATTACAAAAATTACAGATAAATTAAATTTAAAAAACTCTAAAAATATTATTATATATACAGTTCAAAATAGTGAGTTAATCCGAGATGATGAAGAATTACTAAAAACATTTAATGAATTTATTATTGTAATTGGGCCAAATGATCATAATTTATCATTAACATGTGGAAAATTAAGTATAGAGAACTATGTATCAATAGATGAATTTTCACCAGAAAAAATAAAAAATATAATATTAGATACAAAATATAAACTTATTAATAAAAATAAATATGATAATAAAATCATTGCAGTAAGTGGTGTTTCTGGAGGAATTGGCTGTACAACAGTTTCCATGAACACTGCTGATATAATTGCAAGACATAATCCAAATAAAAATATTCTATATGTAGATTTATCTACAACAAAAGCTATTAGTAATCTATTTTTAACACAAAATCCTATCCCAAGTCATACTATAATTGATATTGTAAATATGAGTGATTTTAATATTCAAAAAAAACTTAGCAAATGGTCTAGTGAAGGTAAGAGAAAACTTCTATGCAATTAATGGCATACAAAAGCATATTGATAAAGACTTAATAGAAAAAGAGAACTTCTTAGAAAAACTATTAGAATATTTATTAAAAGCAAGCGAACATTTCAACTTTATAATTATAGATACAGGAGAGGCCGATGCTTCAAGTTTAAATAGTACTATTTATGATTTAGTAAATGAAATCTGGGTATTAACAGAGATGACTTTACCTCATGTATCTAAATTAAAAACATTTTATTCATTAATGAAAAGAGCGGGACTTAAAGATAAAGTAAGCTTTGTAGTAAATAGAGTTAACTCTTTAAACGAGATCTCATCATCTGATTTTGATTCAATTATAAATACAAGTTCAAAAGAAGAAAAATTAATGTATCTTAAAATTCCAAATGATTATATAACATTAGGGAAATGTTGGAATTATTGTGAATTAGCTTCAGAAGTTTCAAAAGATTCTGTTTTTGTTAAAACACTTGAAGAAATTCTTTTAGAAAAAGAGTATATTGGAGAAATTACTAAAAAAAACTAAAAGTAAAAAAATCTTTATTTTCTTTTTTAAATAAGGATAAATAATGAGAAACTTAAGATTCCTTATTGCAGAAGAAGAACAAAAAAATGAGATAAAAAAAGCAATCATTCTCTACAGAAAAAGATGAACAAGCAGAAGACAATGATAGAATAAACCGTGAAAAAAATTGAAAAAGTTAAAAGAAGAACTAGAGAAACAGGACTTACTTTTCCAAAAATTTATCTTAATGCAAAACTATTAGAAATTGCATATGAAATCAACGATTCTTTTATGATGAATCTTAAATCAGATAAAAAAAATTAATAGAGATTCTTTAGATGAAGTTTTACCTGAATTTATACTTTCTTTTAAACAAACTAATCATCTATCTAAGGATATCCTTGATGAAATAAAAGAGTTTGTAATCAATAATGTTATTGGATATGGTCCTATTACAGCTTTATTTGATATTGCAAAAGGTGGTTTAAATGATGTAATCGTAAATACAAAAGATTATGTTGATATCATTTATAAAGGTAAAACAATAGCTACCCCCCCTTTTACTTTTAGAAGTGAAGAAGAACTAAGAAAAGTAATTGATAAAATGCTTGCAGAAAATAATAGAAAGATTGATGAAGCACATCCTATTATGTCAAGTAAATTAAAAGATGGTTCGAGAGTTGAAGTTCAAATACCTCCAATTGCTGCAAATGATGGAAGTTGTATCACAATAAGAAAGTTTAATGACTTACCTCTTCTTCTTGAATTTTTAATTGATTCAGGACAAATGGATTATAAAATGGCTTATTTTCTTTTAAAAGTTGCAAAAGGAAAATGTAATGTTATTGTTTCAGGTGGTACTTCAAGTGGTAAAACAACATTTTTAAATGCCATGACAAGATTTGTTGATGAGAATGAACAACTAATGGTTATTGAAGATACAAAAGAGATGCAACCTCAAATGCCATGTCATTCAATTAGACAGTATGAAGCAAGAATGGCAAATGAAGAGGGGGGGAAAGGTGCTATTCCTTTAGAGTTTTTACTTCGTTCAGCTCTAAGATCATCTCCAAGAAGAATTATAGTTGGTGAGTGTAGAGGTGCGGAAATTGTTGTGATGTTAAATGCTATGAATACAGGACACCCAGGTTCAATGACAACAATTCACGCAGATAATACAAAAGAAGCATTAGTAAGAATAGAAAATATGTACCTAGAAGCACGACCAAGTGCAAATATTAACTTTATTAGAGCACAAATTGTATCTGCAGTAGATATTATAATCCAACTTGTAAGATTCCCTGATGGAACAAGAAAACTTATTACTATTTCTGAAGTTGAAAGAAGAATTGAAGATAATTCAGTTATCTCTTTAAATAATATTTTTGAATTCAAAAGAGACACAAGTGACATGACAAAAACAAAAGGTAGTTTTGAAGTTATTTCTACACCAAGTAGAACAATCGCTCAGATGAATATGTTTGGTGTAGATATGGATACATCAATTTTTAATGCTGAATTTGAAATGCCTAAATCAATGTTAATAGAAGAGTTAGAAAAAGATTTACCAGATAAAATGTGTGGTTGGAAAGATGAATTTATTGATATTTTTTTTACATCAAGATCCACAAATTTTCCATAAGTGGCCACATTTTCAGAAAATAGAGAGATTATATTAGAATTATGAACAGTACAATAATTATTTTAATTTTAGTTATACCTATTTTAATAATAATAGTTAGTATTTTAATATATAACTATTTTATTGAATTTAATAAACAAAAGAAAATAATTAGAGAATTATCTAAAGACCAACATGAAATTTTAGAAGAAAAAAAAGAAAAAATCAATTTTTTTTCAAAGGAAGAGAAAAACTGGTTAGGGAAAAAAACTTGCTTATGCAGGTTTTAGTTCTTCGTTTGCAGAAATAGGTTTTATTATAATTTCAATAGGTTTTGGTTTTTTTATCAGCAACATTTATAAATTTTGTAATAACTAATCCGCTTGTATTTGTTATTAGTTGGTTAGTTTTTTTCATTTTTTTTCCATTATTGGTACTTAAGAAAATAATTGACAATAGGCTAGAAGAGTTTAATTTTGGATTAAAAATAATTATTGATAAAGTTACAAGTATGATGAAGAGTGGTGTAGGTTTTGATCAAGCATTAAAAAAAATCAGTATTAACATCTAAATCAAAACTTACAAAAGATACTTTTAATATCTATTTAATAGAAAAAGATATAATTGGTGAAGATAAAGCATTTTTAAAAATGTTTAATATTGTCGAATCAAAAGAATTAAGAATTTTTTATTTAACAATTTCAATTGGTAGACAATCAGGTGGTAAATTTTCAAATACCTTAGAAAAATTAAGAAAAACACTTCATGATCAAGGTGAAATAAAACAAGAAATTACAGCTTCTACAAAAGAAGTAAAAGTTGGTAGTTATTTAATTATTGCTATTGTAATATTTATTTATCAAATGATGGATAGTTCAATGGATGGAGTTTTAGATGAACATTTTTTTGGAACAAGTGAAGGTCAAATACAAATGTTTTTCATTTCTGTTTGGGTTGCATTTGGTATATTTATAAATAACTTATTAACAAAGGTAAAAGGATAAAAAAATGAGTATGATATATTTTCTACCTATTCTTATTGTGGTTCTTTTTACTATTGGGTGGTATTTTCAGGATACAAAAGGTATTAAAAAAACAGATTGTAAAATTATCTAAACTAGATACACTTGCAATTATTGATGAACAAAAAAAACTTAGAAAAAGTAGATACAAAGCAAGAGAATTTACATTTTCAACTAGTCCAAGCTGGACTAACAAAAAAAGAGTACAATGAAGGTAAATTAGTATTTGCAATTATTGGTTTAGTTCTTGCTATTGCTTTACCACTATTTTTTTAGTTTTACAATTGGTTTAATTGGAATGGCATTAGGTGTTTTAATTATCATCTTTGGAGGGAAAATATATTTATATATATCTAAAAATGAGAGAGTTGAAAAAGTCAATAACGACTTAGGTGTTTTTTTTAGATTTAATTAATGTAATTTTAGAAGCAGGTGGAGGATTAAAAAAATGCCTTCTTTACTGTTTCAACAAGAGCACATGGAATACTTGATGAAGAACTTCTAAAAGAAGTTGCTATTCTAGAATATGAAATGACAAACTATTCTACTAAAGAAGCATACGAAAATTTGAAAAAAAAGAGTAGATTCTGAAGATGTTGCAAAAATTGTAGATTTTTTTTAATCTTGAGTGAAGAAGCAGGGATAGGTGTAAAAAATATATTTTCTGCACAATCTGATGAAATGAGACAAGAAAAATTTTATAAAATAAAAGGTAAAGTTAATACATTAAATATGTATTTAATGTTGGTTATTTTTATATTTGTTATGCCAACGTTAGGTGCATTTATAATATTCCCAATGATGGCAGGGAAATTAGACTTTGGAATGTAAAAGAAGGGAAAAACATGAAATTTAATAAACAAATTGCAGCTATATTAATCTTATTATCAATGCTGTTATCAGCTATTGCTATTGCAGTCTATTTTTATATAGAAAAACAAGAAGTAATAGAAAGTAATAATAAATGGTCACTATATATGTAGCAGAAGATAATATACAAAAAGATACTCAAATTACTGAGAAACAAATTAAAAAAACTTCAATAGCAAAACAATTCATACTTACAAAACCTCTTCTTAAAAAAGAAATTATTAATAAGTTTGCAAAAGAAACAATTTATAAAAATGAGGCTTTTTTAAAAGAAAAGCTATCTTTAAAAATTGAAGAAGATAGAGAAAAGAAAAAAAAGAACTTGATTATAAATATAATAGCTATAATATGGAATTTAAATTATTTAAAAACCCAAACTATTCATTAGAACCAAATGATATAATCAAAATTATCTCTGTATATCCTGAAGATCCAAAAAAACGACTCAAATACTTACTCAGTACAATATGTAGCAAACAATATTAAAGTACTAGGATTTCTAAATAATGGTAAAGCTACAGAAAAATCTATAATTAAGAAAAAAAGTAAAAAAACTTGTAAAGAAAAAACAAGTTGAAGAGATAATTGAATTAAAATCTGAAGAAGTTATATTAGATATAGAACAAGATATTCTTTTATCTTTAATCAATGATTATAACAAAGGCAAGCAACTTTGGATGGTAAAATCAAAATTTGATAATACTCTTGAAAACGATGAAAAAGATAAAGAAGAGATTGAAAAAAATTGTTAAAGCAGAAAAACCAAAAAAAGTTATAAAGAAAAAATATATTCCTAGAAGCTATCCAATTAAATGGTATCAAGCAAAAAGCTCAGCGAGTACAAAAACAGCAACAATTAGTTATTCTAATGATTCAGACTTATCTCAAACAAAAAAAAGCAAAAATTGTATCAAACTATATTCAAGAGTGTTCTAAAAAAGATCAATTATTATTAGTAACACCTTCAAAAGCATACTTAAGAAATCACCCTTCTATAAGAGCAAAGATACATAAAAAAGTTTATAAAAACTATGTAATACCATATAACAATATTTCAAAAATAAATCCAAATTGGTTTATGATTTGTGATGGAAGCTATATTCAAAGTAAAGATGTAAAAATTATCTCTTATGAAGAGTATACAAGATTAAAGAAATAATATTATGAAAAAATTACAAGAAAAAAAATAAAATGAAACCTGCATATATTGACCAAATGCTAATGTGGATGGTAATATTCGTAAGTTTTGCATGGATGTTCTTTTTTTGTAATAAACTATGCAACTGCTGTAAAGTTAAATGAAAATATGGAATACTTAAGTAAATTTGCAGCAAGATATGTATCCAATTTAAATGATCAAACAGATGTAGCAAATGACGTTACATTAATCACAAATTTAAATGATATCAAAGTTGATAAAATAGAAACAATTAGTTCTGCTGATATTAATTGTGATATTGCAACTACTGCGCCAGAGAATACAAACTCACAATGTATTTTTATAACACAAGGGACATATCAAAAAGGTTTTTTTAAGTAACCAAGGAACAAATAATATAAATAGTAAAGTTGTTGTTTATAACCAAAATATAGCACAAATTACTTGTACTTTAAGTGTAACAATTAATTAGGAGAAAAGATGAAAAAGATATTTAGTATTTTATTAGGAATAATTTTATTTTCAAACTATTTATTTTCAAATGACAAAATTATGAATCAAATTGACTTTGAAAATAAAACAATTTTTATTGATGTAAATAGTTACAAAATACTCCAGTTTAATAAAAGAATTAGAGATGTACAAATCACAAATAGTGAAAATATAGTTGCAGAATTTTTAGAAAATAGAGATAATCCATTAACTAGATTAAAAATATATGCTAAAGAAGCAAGTAATGAAAGTGCCATAATTACTTTTCAAGACAATAGTATAATAACGATTGGATTTAATATTGTACCTCATCTTAAAAACTTAATAAATATGGCAGAATCAACTTTTCCAGGTTTAAATATAGAACAAATCAATGATACTATTTTTTTTAAAAGGTACTGTAGCAAATCAAAAAGATAGAGAAAAAATTATAGATATGTTTACAAAATTTGATATTGATCCAGATAAGAAAGTTGTAGATATGTTATCAACTTCTAATCCAAAAATGATTCGAATAAAACTTTATGCAGTTGAAATAGACAATGATAAAGGTTTAGATATAAAAAAATAACTGGGCAATATCAAGTAAAAATTATTCAAGATATAAAATAACTGAAAATAGACTTATTCCAGACTCATATGATGATTTAACAGGTGTAACAAAATATTCAAATAAAGAAAGAACATATGATTGGAACCTTCCCTTAGGTAATGCAGATAATGCAAGAATTAATGACCAATATATTGAGAATGTTGAAACTGCCTTAGATGGAATCATGGCAAATGCAGTAAGTCTAACAGGAGGATTATCTGGTGCAGCAAACTTTTTAAGTAAATACTTTAATACTTCTCTTACGCTAAAATACCTTGCAGATGAAGGTGTTGCAAATGTCTTAGATGAGTCTACTTTAATTACGCTTGAAAATAAAGAAGCAGTATTTAAAGCAGGTGGAGAAATATATGTAAGACTTCAATCTGATGAAAAAGCAGAACTAAGAACAATTGCATATGGATTAGAACTTACACTTACAGCAAAAGAAGTTATGAATGATGAATTTGTACACTTAAATGTAGTTACAAAATCTAGGGAACTCGATTGGAAGAATCAAGTTGATAATATACCTGCAATTACAAATAAATCAGTAAATACAACTGTTATTATTAGAGACAAAGCAACTGTTGTATTAGGTGGTTTAGTAAATAATAATAACTCAAAAGCTCTTGATAAAATCCCTATGCTAGGAGATATTCCTATACTTGGTGCACTGTTTAAAAGTAGTACTTTTAAAGAAGGTAAAAGTGAGTTAGTATTTTTTTATAACTCCTGAAATAGTTAAAGCAGTAGATAATAATCAAGTTGATATATTTAAAGAAAATAAGAGAATTATGTTTGACAAATATAAAAAAAGAGACGAAAGATAAATATCTAGATTTATTAAATCTTAATTTTAACAAAGAGAACTCTTCTGAAAATAAATTAAATAAAATAGAAGAATCAAAAGAGACTAAAAAAAGGATCTGTAAAACCCACAAAAAGTAATCTCTTCAAAACAAAAGAAGAACCTAAATTAACTCAACAACAAAAACATGAAAAAAGAGTTAATCAACTTTTAGGTTATGAATAAAATAGTAGTTTTCTACTATTTTATTTTTTTAACTAATTGAGAAGGAAGTAGTTCTAAACTCTCTTCTACAAGTTTTGTTTCTCCATGATTGATAAACTCATCTTCATACTCAAAAGTAGTAAGATTTACACAAATTTTTTCTCTATTAAAAAAAACTCTAAAATTGCACTTCCTACTCCACCCTCTTTTTGTGAGTCACTAAATACATACCAACTATCATAAGTTTTTGACAACTCTTTTAATTTTTCTTCATCTAATGGTTTTACAAATCTTAAATCAAGTACTGCACAATCTTCTTCATATAAAGACTCTGTCTCAATTGCTCTACTTACACCTCCACCATAACCAATGAATAGCTTTTTGAAGTACCTTCTTTTAAAAGTTCTGCTTTCCCTAATTTAAAAGGAGTAGCTTCAAAATCAAATTGTGCAAATGCTCCTCTTGGATATCTTATAGCACATGGTGAACTAGCTTCATATCCAAATTCTAAAGCGTATTCAAGGGTTTTATCATCTCTAGGGGGGGCACAAAGTATCATATTTGGTATAAACCTTAAATACGATATATCAAAAGCTCCTTGATGCGTTTCTCCATCGTTTCCAACAATTCCTGCTCTGTCTATTGCAAAAACAACTGGTAAGTCCATTAGACAAACATCATGTATAATCTGATCAAAACCTCTTTGTAGAAATGTTGAATAAATAGTAATAAAAGGTTTAAAGCCTTCTTTTGCCATAGCTGCCATAGATGTAACTGCATGTTGTTCTGCAATTGCTACATCCCAAAACCTATCAGGAAATTTACTCATAAGTTTATCAATTCCTGTACCGCTTGGCATTGCAGCTGTTACTCCAACAACATTATCATGTTTACAGGCTAAAGAACATAGCGCATCTGCAAATACTGCTGTTGCAGCTTTTGTAGCTGTTTTTTTTACAAACTTTCCATCATCAATATTAAAAGGTCCAACGCCATGCCAATGTTCATGTTGTCCTTCTGCTGGAGAATAACCTTTACCTTTTACTGTTCTTGCATGAACTATTACTGGCTTTTTTTATATCTTTAGCAATTTCTAAAGTCTCTATTATCTCTTCTAGATTATGTCCATCTATAGGACCAATATAATCTATTCCCATCTCCTCAAAAATGATTCCAGGAGTAATAAGTTTCATACTCTCTTCCATCTTCTTAGCTATATACGTAGCTCCATCAGGAAGTTTTTGTACAATATTTCTATCAACTCTATCTCTAAATCCTTGATAGAATTTTCCTGCAAGTATTTTTGATAAATATTTCGATATAGCTCCAATTGGTTTAGCAATTGACATTTCATTGTCATTTAAAATAATTACAACAGGAAGTTTCAAGTCTCCAAGTTCATTTAAAGCTTCATAAACCATTCCTGCTGTCATAGAACCATCACCTATCATAACAACAGGAATTCTATTCTCATTTTTCAATTTAATAGCCTTTGCAGCTCCAACAGCTAAAGATATTGAAGTTGAACTATGTCCTGCAACAAAATAATCAGCTTCAGACTCTTTTGGTTTGGTAAAACCACTTAGTCCATTAAACTGCCTTATAGTTTCAAATTCATCCCATCTATCATTTATCAGTTTATGAGGATAGCATTGATGAGATACATCATAAATAAATGGATCTTTTTTTACATCAAAAACTTTATGCATTGCAACAGTTAATTCTACTGCACCTAAAGTTGATGAAAAATGTCCACCTTTTCGTGAGACAACATCAATGATTCTTTCCCTAATATCAGAACAAACTTGTTCTAATTCTTCTAGGTTTTTATTTTTTTATTTCCATAGTATTTTATACTTTATTATAAATTTTCTACTTTTTCTAAATCTGCTAATACTTCATCTAAAACTTTAAATACTCTTGTATTTTGAGTATTTGTACCAATTGTAACTCTTATTGCATTAACTCCATAACCAGTTAAATCTCTTACAATAACACCTCTTTCTAATAGGTTTTGAGCCACATCAGCTGAAATATATTTATTATCAAACTTTAACGTAATAAAGTTTGTATACGAATCAATATACGAAAATCCTTTTGATTTTGCATACTTTTCATATCTTTTCATCTCTTCAAAATTTAATCTAATAGACTCAGAAACAAAAGCTTCATCTTTAAGTGCTTCAATTGCAGCAGCTAAAGATAGTGTAGTAATATTAAAAGGTGGTCTTAATTTATACATTGTTTTAATAATACTTGTTTGCCCTATTCCATATCCAGTTCTCATACCACCTAAAGCATAAGCTTTTGAAAAAGTTCCAAGATAGATTGTATTTGGGAAATGTTCAATTAAATCAGAAGGGTTTATAGCCTTTTTAGAATCTTTAAAAGATGCATATTCTTGATAAGCACCATCAATTACAACTAGTGTGTTCTTATCTACTTTTCCTAAAAACTCATATACATCATCTTTATCTAAACATTCACCTAAAGGATTATTAGGTAAACATAAGAAAATTACATCTGCTCCATGTTCTTTATACATAGCTTCAAACTGCTCTAAATTGTGTTCATCATCTTCTGTTTTTAATATCGTAGCACCTGTTTGTCTACCATAAATCTCATACATTGCAAATGTTGTTTTTGACATTAGTATTTTTGAATTTTCGTCACATTTTGCTTTAATTATAAAATCAATAATTTGATCACTTCCACAACCAATGATAATATTTTCACTTTGAACTTCAAATTTTCCTGCTAGAGCCTCTTTTAATTCATACATTGAATCATCAGGATACATAAACATATTTTGTGCAACTTCTTGAATCTTTTTAGTTACAAGAGGTGAAGTTCCATATGGATTCTCATTTGAAGCAAGTTTAATTATATCTTCTTGCTCAACGCCATACTCTCTTACTACAAGCTCGATTGGTTTACCAGCTTCATAGATTTTACAATTATTTAATACTTTATTGAATTCCATTTCTTCTCCTAAATATCGTCAATTTCTTTTACATATGATCCTAAAAACTTAATAGAATCATTATGCTTATCAAATATTTTTTTAATATTTTCATCATCTTTATGACCATCAAAGTCAATAAAGAAAATTGATATACCCTCTACAATATGTGATTTAATTTTTGTTAAGTTTATTCCAGCTTTATCAAAATCTGTAAGGAATTCAACAAGTGCTCCTGGAGTATTTGGTAACTGCGCTAAAATAGATGTCTTGTCATTACCACTTTGAGCATTTTCAAAATCACTTACTATAAAAAATCTAGTTTTATTATTATCTTTATCCTCAATATTTTCAAATAAAATTGGAAGATTATATATTTTTGCTCCAACATGAGAACAAATTGCTGCACTTCCTGGGTCATTTAACGCATATTTTGCAGCCTTAGTCGTTGACTCAACTGGAATATGTTCAACCTCATCAAGACCAAAATTTTCTAAAAATCTATGGCACTGTTCAAAAGCAATATCTTTAGAATATATTCTTTTAATATCACTTACCTTATCACAAGTTGTAGCCAATGTATGATGAATATTTAAAACTACTTCTGCAATAATTTTTAAATCATAATTACTTAGACAAGAGATAGTATCACTTACAATTCCATTTGAAGAGTTTTCAATAGGTACAACTCCAAACTTCGCTTTTTTTAGAACTTACTTCTCTAAATACACCTTTAATTGACCCTATAGATATATAAGAACTCATCGCACCAAATCTAGCCTCTGCTGCTTGATGTGTAAAACTTCCATCTGGTCCTAAAAATGCTATATTTTCAGGTAATTCAAGATTTCTTGAAATTGCAAAAATCTCTAAAAATAGTGCTTCTATTGCATTTCTATTTAGCTTTCCATTATTTAGTGCATCTAATCTATCAATAATAGCTTTTTCTCTTTCAGGTCTATAAATTGCTCCACCACTTTGAGCTTTTAAAGCTCCAACTTGATGAACAATTTCCATTCTTTCATTTATAAGTTCTAAAAGAGTGTTATCTATTGAATCTAATTTATCTCTTAGCTCTTGCAAACCAGCTTCATTCATATTTTTCCCTCTCTAAATAGTTTTATAACTTCATCCATATCTCTGCAGATGTTATTAGGAACTTCCTCTTTTCCTAATGTGTCTAAAACTTCATTTCTATTTTTTACTTTTCCACTTAAAACTAGACAAGTATTCATATCTAATTTTTGAGCACCTAATAAGTCTCCAATCATATCATCACTAATCACAGTGATATCTTTAAATTCACAATTAATTATCTCTCTTGCTTTATTATAAAAGTTATAACTTGGTTTCCCTACAACCTTGTACTCTTTATTAACTGCAAACTTTATCATATTCATTATTGCACCAACACCGGGATATCTTTTACCATTTTTTGAATAGGTCGATGTTTCATGCATTGCTATTAAATTTTTTTGCTTTGTATGCACACTCTATCATTTGTGCATAATCTTCATTATTGTAATCCTCTTTTATAGAAACTATTAATGTATCAAATTTTTCATAATCAATTTCATATCCTAATTCTTTTAAAACTTCTAAAAACATATCTGTCCCAAAAGCGGCTATATTTTTACTCTTTGCTGTCTGTTCTAAAATTGAAAAAGGATCAATATAGTTTTCTATATTTAAACCTTTTGAAATCAAATCATTTAAAAAAAATATCACTTCTTTT